>Ga0307512_10001757_pt1 | contig 29588 bp, 27 predicted proteins | sample 14_EM_MG_FD_200267 | JGI IMG/M metagenome (GOLD analysis project Ga0307512, IMG submission 200267) | Populus trichocarpa ectomycorrhiza microbial communities from riparian zone in the Pacific Northwest, United States - 14_EM | ecosystem: Host-associated > Plants > Roots > Unclassified | place... | reverse complement strand
CGCGCCCTCCTCCTGCGGTCTCGCTGGTGCTGGGACGCTCGCTCCGGGGTCAATTCGACGTCTAGAATCGATTGCCGCCGTCCGTTTTTCAATTGCTATTGTTGCTGTCGACTTATCGCGCTGTTTCTGTTTCGCCAAGACTTTTTTGGAAAAACTGCGTTGGTGCAGAGAGTTCTTCGGCACTGGTACTTGGCATTGAGCTCCGGCTTTGGCAGTCGGCATTAGGTTTTCCTTCTCTCTCTTTCAAATATAAGTCCATAGTTTTCGTTCTGTTTGGATAGACAGACAATTCATCATCTTCTCTGTATCTCCAACATCTTCTCGTGTCATCATTTTATGAGCCCGGCGCTGAGCTGAACTCGACGCCTACTATTAGTATTTGCGTCGCCTCTGCCGCTGTTCCACTGGATTGGGCCAACATCTCTCTTTGTTTATCATTTCTCCTCTGCCTGCCTGCATTGGACTGAATTGACGCCTAGTCGTAGTGCCTCTCTCGTTTTATCAACCTCCACCTCTCTATTTGTTTCTTAACCTTCGCCCTCTTTTATTGTCTCGCAACTCTCTGTTTCAACCTCCGCCATGTCGACCACCGCAACAAAACATAATGCGCGCAACTACCGGCAGTGAACCATAGAACCGAAAGCCCTGCTTCGTGCCCAAGGCCTCTGGAAATACGTCTCTGGAGAAATGTGTGTTCCCAGGCCCCCGATTGTAGCAACCAGAGACTCCTCCTCTGCGACTACTCCCGCAGCTCGTGACCATCGAGATACCAATTACAACTTCCTCCCGGCATCAACTGACACATCCTACCTCAATCAGTTCTACCACTTCCTCCGTGATTGGGAACGCTGGCAGATGAACAATGACACGGCATTCGGGCAACTCACCACGCTGATGGAATCAACGATCCAGATACGATACCGAGACATCACTGAGCCGTAACAACTTTAGGATACGATCAAAGCCGACTTCGAAAAAATCATGAATCTCGACAGTTGATACGAGATGGCGAAGCTCACATCATCTCAAGTCGAGTCATATCCCTCAATCACCGAATGGATCTCTGCCCAGGACAAGATAATCAATGTCATTGCCCTATGCGACATCACGATCGAAGACTCTTGGAGGATATTCTACATCATGTCCAACCTCCCGAATACCGATGAATGGCGAACTTTTGCATCCTAACTCGAGCTCAATGAGAAAGCCGACACAGTGGTGATCATTATCACCCACCTCGAGTCCGTCGATGCCCGCCTCCACAGGGCCGTATGTCTTGCTCCAGATGCCGCATTGTTAATGACGAAGAAAGATCGAGGACGACACTCGAACGGTGGAAAGGGCGACGATAGGAACGGCGACGATAGAAAGGGCGACCATTGGAACGGCAAGGTCATATGCCATGGGTGTGTAGTCATGGGGCATATCAAGGCGAAGTGCAGCAGTAAGCATAAGTTGGCCTCGTATGAGAAATCTAAAATCGATGCTAACCTGACCACATCAACCTCTAATGCCGAGTTCGAGTCAGAGTCATTCCTCTTCTTGGTGATACAGTCCGACCCGATCCCGGACTCTACGCCGGACTCTGTGATAACGGTCAATGTGGCATTGGCAAATCGATATGCCGATGATTGGATTGTTGACACAGCAGCGAAAAATTACGTCACCGGCAATCGTAACCTCTTTGAGACCTTTCACTCCATGGCACAGGGGGAGCATCAGGACAAGACAGCGAATAGCAGCTTTGTCAATGCCGAAGGCTCTGGAACCATTACGTTGTACGTCGACAGGCCGAATGCGAAGCCCGCACAGATTGCCCAGCAACATGTCCTGTATGTGACAGCCGGCGGTACGAATAACGTCCTCAATATCATCCAATTCATACAGACAGGAGTCAACTTTGATTTCAAACTCAATGGAGCTACGGCGAGCCTTGGGTCAGTACTCGTCTATGAAGCACCGCTCATCAATAGTCTATTCGTCCTCAGAGCATCTACAACCTCGGACTCAGTCTCGAAAGCCTCGGTGGAAGTGGATGATCCACCGTGCACCACTCCGAATTCCGGGATCTCCGAGGCCTCTTCCATCATTCGTCCCGCGGATGATGATATGGAAATCCTCATTTGGCATGCTTACCTCGGCCATCTCTCGTTGTGAGCAATCACACAGCTCCCGAATGCAGTCAAAGGTATCCAATTCCATGCAAAGAGCCCATCGACATGCACTTGTGAGGCCTGCATCATGGGCAAGATGTTCCAGAAGCCTTTCCAGCCCTCAGATGATAAGGCGAAGACTCGACTTCGTGAGTTGATTCACTCCAATGAGATCAGGCCAATGCATACTCACACAATTTGCCGCTACAGATATATCATTATGGTTACCGATGACCACTCCAGATACACCGAGGTCTACTTTATGAAAGCCAAATCTGAGGTTCCAGCAAAGTTCAAGGAGTATGTGGCGAAAGTGGAGAAGCAGCACCTGAAGTCGAAGGTGTGCCGAATTGGAGTTGATGGAGGAGGCGAGTATGCTCGTCGTGAGAAGTTTCTTGAGTACTTGGCAGAGGAAGGCAACATTGAGGAAGTATCAGCCCCATACTCACAGCAGCAGAATGGCATTGCGGAGAGATGCAATTGCAAAGTGCTGGACCCGGCGAGGTCTATGCTGAAGCATGCTGGGATGGCGAATATGCTCTGGGCCGAAGCTGTGTCCACAGCAGTCTACATCATGAATGGACTACCATCCCGAGCTCTCCCCAATACCAATTCGACGCCATTCGAATGATGGATGCGGAAGAAGCCCGACATCTTCCATCATCGAAATTTCGGCTGCCTAGCATTCGCGTGGATCCTTGGCGACCTCAGGAAGAAGCTTGATAACCACGCCTACAAGTGTGTACTCCTCGGCTACTCGGCAGAGACATCAACACAGTACCGAGTTATGGATGTCAATTCGGGCTGAGTGTTCATTGCACAAGATGTCAAATTTGATGAGTCTACCCTTTATCAGCAGCAACTAAAAAGTAAGCCTACAAAGATCGCCTTCGAACCAGCCGGACGGGACAAGGATGTGGAAATTGAAGACCCTCCTGAAGTCGTGATATAGTCCCCGAAAGCCAAAGTACAGCCTCCAAAAGCAACTGCATTGCCTCCTGCGATCAATCTAATCAACGACTCACATAATGATCTCACATCACCTCCAGAGACACCACCTCCAGAGACACCACCTCCACAGATACCGCCTCCAAAGCCTAGAATGAGCGGAAGAACTGTAGCCAATGTCAGCATAGCCATAATGATCGAGCAAGGTCCAAAGACATACCGCACAGCATTGGGTGAAGGGGACGCTGAGCAATGGAAAGAAGCCATCGTCAAGGAAGTGACATCAATGGAAAGTGATGAAGGTTTCACCTGCATTGACAAGGTCCCAGGAGGTGCTAGTATGATTGGAATCCGCTGGGTTATCGGAGGAAAGCTAATGGCCAATGGGACAATTGACAAATGGAAAGTACGACTTGTTGGCAGCGGCAATCTCCAAAAGCCTGGCGACTATTATGACATCACGTGTCCAGTCATTGATTCGGCCTCGATTCGGCATTCTCTCGGACTTGCAGCCACACAGGACCTTGAGATTGCAGTCCTCAACATCCCGACTGCCTTCCTCGCTTGCACTCTGCATGAGACTCTGTATATCCGCCTCCCTGAAGGCGAATGGCCTGATTCATATGGACAGGCCAGACCCCTTGTCAAGTTGGATAATAGTCTCTATGGCATCAAGGAAGCGAGCCGAGAGTACTATGAGGAAGTCTTTGATTCCATTGTTGACGATCTCGGTCTCCAAGCCTCAATTGCAGCTCCCGGTCTCTTCTGCGGTGGCAATCTCGTCGAAGCTGATGGCGTCTTAATCCCGGTCTATGTCGACGATATCATGATCGTCGGGACTTCGGTACTGATCGCCTCCATTGCATCTCCACTGTACGATCGATTCAAGGGCGCTGGTGAAGTCCAGGTGCCTGACACCTTCCAATATCTCGGCATGACGGTCACTAGAGATGGCAGGAAACAATCAAATGCCATCGATCAATTCGGCTACATCAACCGACTTCTAGACCGCTTTTAGATGACCAACTGCCGCCAGCGCTCAACTCCGATGGAGATCAGCTACAAACCCCATGCCAGTGAAGCCGCAGAGCAGCTTTTCAACCCTAGAACGTCACAGAAAGCTATTGGTTCAATTCCTTATGCCGCTCTCGGTACTCGCCCAGATGTCAAGTATGCAACCTCAGTCTGAGGCAGATATGCTGCCCAACCATCGACTCTACACTGGGAAGCCGTAAAGGACCTTGTGCGATATTTCCAAGGCACATCCAACTAGATATTCACGATCTATGACCCAATCCTCGGGCATGAGTCAATCTTGTGCTACACCGATGCAGACTTGGAGGGAGAAGCAGACACGGACAGATCCACCTTGGAAATTGTCGTCTATGCCCTCGGAACCCTCGTCATTTGGAAGTCGCACAAGCAGAGCATAGTAGCCCACTCCACAATGCAAGCAGAGATGATTGCCACAGAGTACGGCAATGTGCAGATTGACTGGCTCCACGATCTCAACTCTGAGATCGGCATTGCGAGCAAAGATATCACCAGGCATATTCTCAATGACGGCTTAAACTGTGTTCCGACTCTCAACTGGGGCAACGGCCAATCTGATAGCCAGCACTTACGACTCTGGTACCGGTCGATTGATGAAGCCTTTGCCAAAGGCGAGGGAGAGATCAAGCACGGGGCAGGTACGGAGATGCTGGCAGACGCTCTCACGAAGGCCCTCGGGGGAGTTAAACTGGGCGAATTTGTGAAGGAGATTGGACTCGGATCGGATCATGGGCAGGGCTTGGATTTCCTTTGTTTCAGATTGTGTATTTGGATTTCCACTGTATGTTTGGGTTTTGTTTGGATTCAATGGAATTTGGAACTCAGAGGAGGATCTTAGACATTCGTTTGTTTGTTTGGCTTTGATTCATTTGTCTGGAAAGCCTTGGGCCAAAGGGAGAGTGTTGACTAGGGATTTGGCCCGATGGCTTACAGCCCCCATTGGCATCGCCTGCCCCTGATGGCGAAGAGGATGGCTCGGCACTGGTACTCGGCATTGGGCTTCGGCTTTGGCAGTCGGCATTGGGTTTTCTTTCTCTCTGTTTCATATATAAGTCTATAGTTTTCCTTCTCTTTGGAGAGACAGACAATTCATCATCGTCTCTTCATCTCCATCATCTTCTTGTGTCAACACTTTACCGAGAATTGCGGCAATAAGAGAATCCACTCTGAACTGATATTTCCAGTACTCTGCACAGATATCCAGCGCTGTAGCTCGGTTCAGTTGTTGTTATTGTTTATTCATACTGTATGCACTCTAACTAGAGTATGACAGGACCTAATACCCCTCTCACTCGGTAGTAAGCGGTTACCATCCAGTTGCCTTTGTCAGTTTTCTATAGTTTGTCAAACCGGTCTTTATATTAAACTCTCTCTAACTCGCATATTGAGGAAACCTCAACGTGGTCTATATCACGATGTTTACCTCTGCACTGGCTTACTCAGATGCCGCCAGACCATGCATATGCCATGTAATCCAAATCTGCGATTCTGTAGAGGTATGAAATGTCATCGTATGTACTGGCATGTTCATATATATGAATCAAAAGATTCTTCGATATCCGTTATGCATTCAGGTACAGGATTATTCAGGTATGCATCCAAGATAATTCAATTCAGTCAGGGAGCATACATGGCAGTAGTGGGATGCTCTGCACACTGCAAGGATACGAAACAAATATCATTCGTCGGCACTCGCTTAAGTGCAAATATTACGCATCAACTGGTATTCAGCAAAGTCAGGCACCATGACAAATCCAACTCAACAACCCCCTTCACTTCCTGTAATGAGATTAATTTCAGGAGTGAAAGAACCTAATAGAAGAGAGGAACAATATACAGCACAGACTATAGCACAGAAATTACCGTCGAAAGGAACAAATGACCCTTACCAAAGATACTATCTCGCAACCGGACAAAATATGATATATTAACGCCAAAAGCAGTACAAATGAAAGTATATATCTCGTCTTCCCAAACACGTGGCCAATATTCCATCCAAGCCACTGTTGCGAAGGCCCCCAGAGGGAGACTTTGTACTAATATGAATGCCTCTACAGGGATGAACAGATGGGCTAGTATGTAGAGAGCAGTGAAGAAAACTAGAAAAATCCAAAACAGGATCTTGCACAACATATATAGATATTCCCCTATCGTCTCTCACCAGCCATAATATCTGCCAAATAACTGCTGCCATGCTAAATGTTTAAATACCGGTAGAGGAATACAGATAGAGTGGACGAAAGGTACCCCAGCAGCAATACATATGCAAGAACCTCTCCAAATCCACCTCTCATTATAGCTCGGAAAATGTGACGACCACGTGGATACGTCGAATCCATTCTAGAAAGGACTGAGTAGTTTGGTCACGAATAACATAGCAACATTCTCCATCAAATCGAAATCTAAACCTGTTGACTAGACATGAGAAGATGATGGAGAAGAAGAGAAGATGATGAATTGTCTGTCTATCCAAAGAGAAGGAAAACTATGGACTTATATTTGAAAGAGAGAGAAGGAAAACCGAATGCCGACTACTAAAGCCGGAGCCCAATGCCGGGTACCAGTGCGGAGCCGTCGTCCTCGCCATGGGGTTAGGCGAGGCCAACAGGGGCAAGCGAGGCCGACAGCGGGAAGCGAAGCCGATGGGGGCAAGCGAGGCTAGCGGGGGCAGCCGAGTCCGGTGGGGGCAGGCGACGCTGGTGGGGGCAGGCGAGAACAATGGCTGCCAGAAGCTGCCGGGCCGAATCCCTAGTCAACACTCCCCATTGGGCCCAAGGCTTTCCTGACAAATGAAACAAAGCCAAACAAACAAACGAAAGTCTAAGATCCTCCTCTGAGTTCCAAAACACATTGAATCCAAACAAAACCCAAACATTCAGTGTAAATCCAAATACACAATCTGAAACAAAGGAAATCCAAGCCCTGCCCATGATCCTATCCGAGTCCAATCTCCTCCAGAAATTCGCCCTGTTTAACTCCTCCGAGAGGGTTAGTGAGAGCGTCTGCCAGCATCTCCGTACCTGCCACGTGCTTGATCTCGACCTCGCCTTTGGCAATGGCTTCATGAATCGAGTGGTACCGGAGTCGTAAGTGCCGGCTATCAGATTAGAAGTTGCCCGGGTTTAGAGTTGTAACTAGTATTTGCAACGGGTCTGGGTAACCCGCCAGCGGTCCAGGTTTTGAACGGCGGTTCGGTTCAGTTCGGTTCGTCATCCGGCCAAAAACCCGACCCACGTTGTCTTGTCCAGAATATTACCCGGACCGGACATCAACCCACGGTTTTTTGGCCGGGTTGTACCCAGACCGCGGTTCCATATTGCGGTTCCTCCAACTTTCGCTCCAATAAGTATTTGAGTTCTGATCGTATCATCACATGCTTAGTATGTAGATTGTGCAGTTCTAGCCGCTCTTTCACCTCACGCTCTCAGCTTTGCGATTGGACCAATATTCGTAGAGTATCTGGGAAATCACTCAATATTTTACGCGACATTGGCGGGTTTTCGATAGCAACCCAACGAATATTGGTCCGATCCCAAATTTGAGACCGGGAGGTGAAAGAGCGACTAAAACTGCACAATCTACGTACTGATCATGTCATGATACGATCAGAACTGAAATACCTAATTGGAGCCAAAATTGTGAACTTGAAATGCCCGGTTTTTGGTGGTAAAACCGGCCCAATGGCAACAGTCCGGGTTATTGGTAGGGTAAGACCCTTTGCCACGTTCCGGTTTCGGGTGGAACCGTACCCGGAACCGACCAAGGAATTGGGACCCGTTGCTAACACTAGTCGTAACGCAGTTTAGGCCGTTATTGAGATCACGCCTGGTGATATCTTTGCTCGCAATTCCGATCTCAGAGGTGAGATCATGGAGCCAGTCAATCTGCACATTGCCGTACGCTGTGGCAATCATCTCTCCTTGCATAGTGGATTGGGCTACTACACTCTGCATTTTCGACTTCCAAATGACGAGAGTTCCGAGGGCGTAGACTACGATTCCTGAGGTGGACTTGCTCATGTCTGCTTCTCCCCCCAAGTCTGCATTGGCGTAGCACAAGATTGACTCATGTCCGAGGCTTGGGTCAAAAATTGTTAATTTGTAGTTGGATGTGCCTTGGAGATATCACACTAGATGCTTCACGGGTTCCCAGTGTAGAGTCGATGGTTGGGCGGCATATCTGCCGAAGACTGAGGTTGCATACGTGATATCTGCGCAAGTTCCGAAAGCGGCATAACGAACCGAACTAATGTCTTTCTGTCACTTTCTAGGGTCGAAAAGCTGCTTTTCGGCATGAATGTCAAGGGGTTTGTAACCGATCTCCATCGGAGTTGAGCGCTTGCGGCAGTCGGAGATCTCCAAGTGGTCAAGAACACGGTTGATGTAACCAATGCGATCGATGGCAATTGATCGTTCGCTGCGATCTCGAGTCACCATCATGCCGAGATATTGGAAGGGGTCAGGCACAGGGCCTTGGCCAGCGCCCTTGAATCAATCGTACAGTCGAGATGCAATGGTGGCGACAAGTACCGAAGTGCCGATGATCATGATATCGTCGACGTAGACCGGGATTAAGACACCATTTGCTTCGATGAGATCGCCACCAATGAAGAGACTAGGATCTGCAATTTACGCTTGGAGACCGAGATGGTCAACAATGAAATCAAAGACTTCTTCATAGTACTCCCGGCTCGCTTGCTTGATGCCATAGTGAGTAATATTCAACTTGACAAGGGGTCTGGCCCGGCCAATACAATCAGGCCATTCGCCTTCAGAGAGGCGCAAATAAAGTGTCGCATCCAGAAGACAGCCAAGGAAGGCAGTCGGGCTGTCGAGGACGGTGATCTCAAGTTCGTGTGTGGCTGCAAGTCCGAGACAAAGCCAAATCGAGGCCAAATCAACCACTTGAGATGTGATGGCATTATAGTCGCCAGGCTTTTGGAGATCGCCGCGGCGGACATGTCGTACTTTCCATTTGTCAATTGTCCCATTGGCCATTAGCTTTCTTCCCATAACCCAGCGGCTTCCAAACATACTAGCACCTTCTGGGACCTTGTCAACGAAAGTGAGAACTTCATGACATTCCATTGATGCCATTTCCTTGACGATGGTTTCGTTCCATTGCTCAGCGTCCTCTGCATCCAATGCTGCGCAGAATGTCTTTGGACCTTGTTCTATCATCGTGGCTATGGTGACATTGGCTGCAGTTCTTCCGCTGATTCTTGGCTATGGAGGCAGTATCTCTGGAGGTGGTGTCTCTGGAGGTGGTGTCTCTGGAGGTGGTGTGAGAGCATAATCCAAGTCATCTATTGGATGGATCGCACAAGTCAATGCAGTTGCTTTCAGAGGCTGTACTTTGGCTTTCAGGGACTGCATCACGACTTTAGGAGGCTCTTCAATTTCCGAATCCTTATCCTGTTCGGCTGGTTCGAAGGTGATCGTTGTAGGCTTAGTCTTTAGTAGCTGCGGATTCATGGTAGACTGATCAAATTTGACATCTTGTGCAATGAACACTCGGCCCGAATTGACATCCATAACTCGGTACTGTGTCGATGTCTCTGCCGAGTAGCCGAGGAGTACACACTTGTAGACATGGTAATCAAGCTTCTTCCTGAGGTCGCCATGGATCTATGCGAATGCTACGCAGCCAAAAGTTCAATACAGGGAGAAATTGGGCTTCTTGCACATCCATCTTTCGAATGGCGTCAAATTGGGATTTGGGAGAGCTCGTATTGGTACTCGATTGTTGATGTAGACTGCCATGGACACAGCTTCGGCCCAGAGCATATGCGGCATCCCAGCATGCTTCAGCATAGACCACGCTGGGTCAATCACTGTGCGATTGCATCTCTCCACAATGCCATCCTGCTGCCGTGAGTATGAGGCTGATACTTCCCTAATGATGCCTTCCTCTGCCAAGTACTCAACATACTTCTCACGACTAGCATACTAGCCGCCTCCATCAGCTCCAATTCAGCACACCTTCGACTTCGCGTGCTGCTTCTCCACTTGCGCCACATACTCCTTGAAGTTCCCTGGAGCCTTAGATCTGGCTTTCATAAAGTAGACCTCGGTGTATCTCGAGTGGTCATCGGTAAACATTATACTATATCCGTAGCCGAGAATCATCGGAGTATGCATTGGCCTGATCACATTGGAGTGAATCAACTCAAGAAGTCGAGTCATTACCTTATCCTGTGAGGGCTGGGAAGCCTTCCGGAACATCTTGCCCATGATGCAGGCCTCACAAGTTCATGTGGATGGGCTCTTTGCATGGAATTGGATACCCCTCACTGCATTCAGGAGCCGTGTGATAGCTCGCAAAGAGAGATGGCCGAGGTGAGCATGCCAAATGAGGATATCCTTATCATCAACCGTGGGACGAATGTTGGAATAGGCCTCGGAGATCTCGGAATTCGGAGAGGTCCCCTCTCGATCATCTACTGCCACCAAGGCATTCGAGACTCAGTCCGAGGTTGTATATGCTCCGAGGACGAATAGACTATTGATGAGCGGTGCTTCATAGACGTGGACCGACCCAAGGCTCGCAGTAGCTCCATTGAGTTCGAAATTGAGGTTTACTCCTTTCCGTATGAACTGGATGATTCTGAGGACGTTATTCGTACTGCAGGCTGGCACATAGAGGACATGCTATTGCAGGAAAATCTTTGCGGGCTTCGAATTTGGCCTGTCGACGTAAAACGTAATGGTTTCAGAGCCTTCAGCATCGACCAAGCTGTTATTTGGTGTCTTTACATGATGCTCCCCCTGTGCCATGGAGTGAAAGGTCTCAAAGTGGTGATGATTGCCGGTGACGTGATTTTTGGCTCTGGTGTCAATAATCCAATAAGCGGCAGATCGATTTGCTGATGCCACATTGACCGTTATCACAGAGTCTGGCATAGAGTCTCGGATAGGGCCGGAATGTATGACCAAGAAGAGGAACGACTCTGACTCGAACTCGGCAGTAGACGGTGATGTGGCCAGGTTAGCATCAATTATAGATTTCTCATACGAGGCCCAGTTATGCTTACTCCTGCACTTCGCCTTGATATGGCCCTTGACTCCACATCCATGGCATATGACCTGGCTCTTCCAATGGTCGCCCTTCCTATCATTGGCTTTCCTATCGTTGCCCTTTCCATCTTTCGAGTGTCGTCCTCGACATTTCTTCGTCCTAAATAATGCGGACTCTGGAGTAAGACAGAGGGTCCTGCGGAGGCGGGCTTCGAAGGACCGGAGGTGGGTGGCAATGCTAGCCACTGTGTCCGCTTTCTCAGTGAGCTCGAGTGTGGATGCAAAGGTTCGTCATTCTTTGGTATTCGGGAGGTTGGACACGATGGAGAATTTCCTCCAACAGTCTTCGATCGTCATGTCGCATACGGCAAGGTCATTGATTATCTTGTCCTGGGCTGAGATCCATTCGGTGACTGAGGGATATGACAGGAGTTCATACGATGTGTGCTTCGCCATCTCGTCTCGACCGTCATGCTTGTTGATGCTTTCGAAGTCGGCTTTGATTGTATCCCAAAGTTTTTTCGGCTCAGTGGGGTGTCGGTACTGTATCTGGATTGTTGATTTCATCAGTGGGGTGAGTTGTCTGCATGCCTTGTCATTATTCATCTGACGGCGTTCCCAATTGCGGAGGAACTAACTGTAGAACCGATTGAGGTAGGACGTATCAGTTGATTCCGAGAGGAAGTTGTAAGCTGTATCTCGAGGGTCACGAGCTGTGGGAGTAGTCCCTGAGGAGGTGTCGCCGGTTGCTACAATCGGGGGCCTGGGAACACGCATTTGTCCAGAGACGTATTTCCAGAGGCCTTGCGCACGAAGTAGGGCTTTCGCTTCTATGGCCCACTGCCGGTAGTTGCGCTCATTAAGTTTTGTAGCCGTGGTCGACATGGCGGAGGTTGAAACAGAGGGTTGCAAGACAATAACAGAGGGCAGAGGTTAAGAAACGAATAGAGAGGCGGAGGTTGATAAAACGAGAGAGGCACTACTACTAGGCATCCATTCAGTCCAAGCAGGCAGGCAGAGGAGAAATGATAAACAAAGAGTGATGTTTGCTTGATCCACTGGGACAAGGGCAGAGGAGATGCAAATACTAATAGTAGGCGTCGAGTTCAGCTCAGTGCCGGGCTCATAACCTGTTGACACGAGAAGACGAAGCAGAAGAAGAGAAGATGATGAATTGTCTGTTTATCCAAAGAGAAGGAATACTATGGACTTATATCTGAAAGAGAGAGAAGGAAAACCCAATGCCAACTGCCAAAGCCGGAGCCCAATGCCGAGTACTAGTGCGGAGCCGTCCTCCTCGCCATGGGGGCAGGCGAGGCCGACAGGGGCAAGCGAGGCCGACAGGGGCAATCGAGGCCGATGGGGGAAAGCGAGGCTGGTGGGGGCAGGCGAGACCGGTGGGGGCAGCCGAGGCTGGTGGGGGCAGGCGAGGCCAATGGGGGCCGTAAGCCGCCGGGCCAAATCCCTAGTCAACATAAAGGATGGCCACTGAAATGATGGGACAAATCTAACTTATGAGACTGAAACATTCCACACCACATCTATAGGCTATTCGTATGGTAAATGAATCCCAATTGTAAATACCACGGTTCTTCCTACATGAACACTCTTTCTTCGGTAATTCTATACTTCTAGTGTTAATCGCCTCTAGAATGAAAAGAACTGATAAAGACGATCTACGGTTCTTGATATTCGAGGCTCCCGAGGGAAGATGCGTACACTATCCGCCGAGAGAACGGATCAAGTGCGATTGTATGACTGACAGCACTGTTACAAACTGGCAAGCGGTCGAGTGGGATTTCATTCGCCTCAGAAAGGTATGGCGCCCGACCCCACTAGTGAGTTTTGAATTCACGTTTGATGCGGATTAACATAAGCTTATCCTATCATACCTATCAACCCTAGCTTCCGTTTGTTTTTCATGTTGGTCTAGGCCCCACTAAAGTAGCCACTCGGCGAACAGTCTAATTATGGCTATTCTTCATCTAGTAGATACAAACTTGATGGCGATTCATCCTGAACAATCTCGAACGGCTGAATCGACTATGTTGAAAAGAATATCGGCGGAGACAGTTCTACATACCCAATACACTGTTGTTGTTTGTTGTTTATTCATACTGTATTCACTCTTGCTAGAGTATGACAGGTCCTAATACACTGTACAACACGCTACTAGGTATGTACCTTTCGCAAGGATGTCTTGCCACAAAATGACACCTCCACTACAGGCAACTCTTCAAAAGCGATGCATTTTGTTTAATCCTCTCCCATCACGTGCACTCAGTCAGATTCTAGACATCATTTTGCGTCACTCCATGGCACATTGGATCCTGAAATTCTGTTCATGTTTGAAGGTTATTTTGTCAATCGGCCCGGATTGTGGCGGGGTGCTTCATGACTGGCAACTGCCTATTGTCAAGGTAGCTTTGAACAGCAATCGATATTTGTTAAACCCCGGCTAGTTCTGTCTGTCTTGGTATGCACAACAGTAGTTGCCATCTTAATTCGACTCAGAACAAATGGATGGATACATGTGACTGAACAATTTGACCAGTAGCCATGGCTCACGCCTCTCAAGCAGTTAGAAAAACAATGATTTTGTTGTTGTTGTTTATTCATACTGTATTTACTCTAGCTAGAGTATGACAGGCCCTTATCCCCTCTGCTTCCGGGCGAGCCGGTTAGATGGCGGAGCTCCCACCTACTACCCTTCGTCCCCGCTGACAAAAGAAATGCAATGTAATGTAATGTAAAAGACTGGCCGCTCCGACCTCCATGCCTCACCACGATGGGAACTTCCCGACGTCCGTGGCCGCCAGGAAGTCCATCACCGCCTTATCACATATCTCCATGGAAAATAGCTCCGATACCTGTGCCCGCCGGCACCGGCCCGCTTTCCAGCCCGCTGCCTTCCCCACTTTCTTCCAGAGCTCCCGCTGCTGGTATTTCAACCGGCTGCAGTGACGGAGGAGATGCTCCCGTGTTTGGGCTACCGTTCCCCCGCACCACCAGCACTTGTCGTCCTCCCGGTGTCCGACGGTCCGTGAGGTGTGTCGAGAATTCAGGATGAGTCGTTACGGACTACACAGCCTGTGAGCCTGAAATATCAAACGTGACTTACGGCCATTGGTAACCTGTGTAGCATTTATTTACACTTCTATCATCTAAAAGCACCGAAGTATGTATCGCAGAATTGAAAGGACGCAGAAAATATTTATCAATTCAGCAACGGGTGAGTTGAAGATATGGAAATCCGTCAAATACCGTTCCTTAGTACACGTAGTTTTGTACTTGGCTATGGAACGTTGCTACTACCCCTACCGAGCCCAGGGACACGCGACAGACGACCAATAGGGACCTCTGGGGTAGGAACCCAACAAATGGAACTAACTATTATCTTTTAGTGGATTAGACGGTTCCCCTATCGGTTGTAGTGTCATCGCTTCCAAGATTAGACCCCACCAACCGCTAGCACAACATATTGTGTAGATTGCTTCGGGTCAAAATATCACCATTGCAAGTCACGGAGCCGCAGACCAGCACGCACACTCCCGAATGCGGCGAAAACCTCGTTTAGCCACCTTGTTGACTCAGGATTTAGCCCGATAGCTTTCTTGGCACCCGAAGCCGGAGGATATGGGCATGGGGTTGGTGGCGTATAGGCCCGGTCAGCCCCATTGGCCCCAATCAGCCCCTCATCCCGAGGAGGCGTCTTAGTCTCGGTAACGATACTCAGCCTCGGCTATGATACTTGGCTTCGGGTATGATACTCAGCATCCTTGAGTATGATGCCTTCTCTTTCTCTCATATCTATATGTATGTTTACTTCTCGCTTTGATTGTACCGTATGCAGTTCAAACCCTGCATTGATTCCACTCAACACATCTGCTTACAGATATCTACGTCGATTCTGCAATTGATATTTGCAAGTACGCCTGCGCGGCTCGGCAGCGACCGGAGATGCAACCAATCCTTTACCACCGTTTGACGCTCCTCTCCTTGTCACTTCACCGTGTAAAGAGTTTTGTGATGCATGGAAAATTAAGATGATAAGTGCGGAGTATGCTTGTATAAATATAGATTACCATTGTGTAAGCAGAAGGGTTCATTGTCAGATATCCGTAGAGACTATGGATATCGTCTGTGGCGTAGTTATCTGCAGGTAATTTACTAAACTTCGCCGACATGTACTACATTGAGCCGGAATGGTTTATGCTAAGAGTAGCGTTGGAAATTGGGACCTCCTCTGACCGGCCTGCGAATAAATAGATTGCAGGGCTGTCAATGTGACCCCTTCGGAACATTTCATTGCATGTACTCCATAAGTACTAGAGGGATTAACTTCAGCTACATGTTTTCTGCTCTCCTACTACGTTGCGCATTGATACGTTGTGATGGTAGTACTTACCACCCTAGGAAACAAATCTGGCACGGCCAGTACCCGGTTAGGCAAAATGGCTTAACCCGGATAATTTCGGTGGTATCAAGCATGACCCACGGTTATGTGTCCCAAATTTGACTGCGAGAGCCAGTCAAAAACACCTGACCTAGAAAAGGGTAGTGACCCCCAATAGACACCAGACGATACAGTGTACTGAAGAAATTATTGACTATATGCAGCGGACGAGCGAATCTGGACTACGATGGACTTGTATGTTGAAAAGCAATCTACCAAACACCACGGAGTAAGCGGAAGAATAAATAGAGTTACACAGGGCTCCAATCTAAGCCTTGAATCTAAAGCCTTAGCTCTGATGACACTGCGCCACTGAAGCAATGATTAATTATTATAGTTTTTCATTACACAGCCACCATGTTCAACATCGCCATCACCACCACTGCCACAACCCCGACCACCACCGTCACCCCCATCACTGTAACGAACATCGGCACCCTACTTATTCCACTACTCCAATTTATTAACTTTTCGCCTGTTAGATAAGCTATCGCTCTTGTTTTGCTTTCTGCGTAGGAGCCTGCTCCTGTTTGTCATACCCTACTATCCACACAACAATAAATTCTCACTACACGTAACTCAAACAGCTGCAATTTAACCTAAACTAGGCCAGCTAACTACCTTGGGGCGCAGTTGTTATTAGTATCCTCGAGTTTTGTACTCAAAGCTGACCACCATTCCGAAACTGCTGCCCAATTACCACACAACTCAATACACCATTCCATAATGCTGTGCACGAATCCCTGTAAAGTAGTGAACACCCACCTTCTGCGGCAAGACTGTGAGTCTACATATCTATCTCGCAGCGCCCGTTCGAATTTGAGGCATTTTTGATTCCTTTAACTTCTCGCTCAGCGAAAAATATCGCACATATTTTCGGCCTCGATCAAACGAATCTTTCACCTAACGAACACAATGTCTCCACGCCGCGCCCGCCAGAATACTGCTCATGAGCCCACTACTCCAAGTATACACAGAAGATCCTCGAGGATTGGCTTCCAGCGTAATACCAGCGCTCATCCAGGTTCGAGCCAACCGACCATCGTAACGAACCCCATTCCGCAAAATGGGAAGCGCAAGCAACCACCATATGATGAACAATCCTCAGGAAAATCCAAGCGCGTGAATATCACTACAGAAGACTTCCTTGCCACCGGCGGCAGGGTATCAGTACCCCCCGAGCCTCGCACCATAGGTCCCAGGTGTTTCCGGATATCTGGCGTTCCACCCAGCTGGAGCGAGAACGATCTTTTTGATGTTCTCCAAACCCTCGACCCACCTCTCACGCGGAATGAAAAACCTTCCCTGTTCCCAGCATGTTCTGGCCTTACGCAAACGGCATTACTCAACTTGGATTCTTATCCTGAACATCTACCGCATGCCAAATATCTTCAACTTCCGGAAACAACCAGTCGTACAGGGGCACATCTTACTATCGACTGTGATTTCTACAATCTAACGCCATTAAACATCCCCAAAGGTGAAATAATTGCAGAGTTGGTTGCCTAAGCTGCGAAGCCAAGTATGAAAACTGATATTGGATTCATTGCAGTATAATCGCGGTGACTGGTCTTGCAGGCCATGCATTTGGATCATGGAGGAGCCGGGAAACTAAACAAATGTGGCTAAAAGATTTTCTACCGCATGATGTGCAAAACATCCGGGTCATGTCTTATGGTTATGACAGTACACTCATCGGGAATGGCATAGCCGAAACTAGACTCCTAGATTACCAACGCCTTTTTATCCAGGAGTTAGAATGCGCCAGGACGACAGTTCCGGTGAGTGAATTAGTACCCAGCCAAGACATGACTGATATGATTTTTCAGAAAACCCGACCCATGATATTCATTGGACACAGTCTCGGCGGGATATTGGTATTACAAGTGTGTATATCGTACCACTGTAACAATTGATACTCACAAGGGAATTCTAGGCATTGATTGAGGCTAGACGAAAACGTTCTCATAACCACCTCTTAGATGCATTGCATGCAATAGTCTTCTTCGGTACGCCACATCATGGCATGCGCACGTATGAGTTAGAAGAGATGGTTAAAGCAGGGTCTGGCGGCTGCGATCGCGAGACATCGAAGCTTAATTTACTCAAACAGCTGAGAGAAGGTTCGGAATTTCTTGAGGTCCAAAAGGAAGAACTCGAGAATATCTGGGCGGAGTATAAGCCGCAAATTGTCAGCTTTTATGAGTTGATTAAGACGCCGACGGTTGCACAGGTAAGAATACACAGTGTTCCTCAGCCGTGCGGCCCGAATCTGTGGGTTGCGTTGGATATCTGAAAGCACCCGGGGTTTTTGCAGCGTAGGCTATCGATATAGCGGCCCGGTCTCGCCTTTGCTACGGGTGACCGTTAATATTGTGGTCATGTCGCATATGAACACTGAGAATACAAACATAGACACCACTGAATCTGAGTCCTGACACTAACTCTCTCCAGTTGGCCTCAAGTAGATATGAACGATGCGGCCACGAGTCCCAAATGGTTAAACGATTTTCAGCTCAACTATCTCTACCAATCGAAGAGAGAGTTCCGGTTGAAGCAAACCATACAAACATGGTCAAGTTTAACTCAGCACAGGATCGAACCTACCGCACAGTAGTTAGATATTTGAACAAGTGGGTAGATAGTCTCTTTGAGTCGTGTGGTATGTAACAGCCTTTTCCAGAAATAGGGTGGCAGCACGTTAACCTATACTAAGCAGCTGAAGTAAAAAGACTTGAGAATCTTCGACGTAAGTCGCATGAATGATATGTTCATATGGTACGGTTAAGCTTTGACCCTAACCAAGCACTGGCAACGATCAGATTCGAGGGACCACATCGCATGTCTGGAAAGTTTAAAACCCTCGGACTACGAAAGTTTCCGTGATGAACTCTTGCTCCGACGACATGAGGGTACTTGCAAATGGATCCTTGGAGATCCACGTTATAGGACTTGGGCCCGGACCCACGATGACGGCCAGGCGATCCTTTGGATTTGTGGAGATCCGGGCTGCGGGAAGAGCGTTTTATCAGCATTTCTCACCGAAGAAATCGTTCGTGGCAAAGTTGGCCAGCTCTCCATGGTTTATTTCTTTTGCGATGACAAGGATGAGCGACTACGGACAGCTCATGCAATTCTGGTGAACATACTTGCCCAGATTCTAGTACACATACCGGGTGTCATTGAGCACTTCTTAGTCGAGCCAGCATACGCTACAAACAAGGAGAAAACTCCTTGGAGTTTCGGTATGCTCTGGCGCGTCTTTGAGCGAATCATGAACGACGCCAATATTGGGCAAGTACGTATTCTGATTGACGCACTTGGTAAGCCGATCCTACCACACAAAATATTCGAGGCTCACTATTGTAGATGAATGCGAGGAAGAATCACGCACACAACTTTTGAAGCAGCTACAATACTTCTTACGCGGTAGCTCTATGGGTCAGCGTACAAAAATCATCATTACTAGTCGTCCGCATATACCAGTTGCATCATATTTACTGGGCATCACAAAAATCCCTCTCGCTGCTAATAACTTGAAAGGGGATATAACAGCATTCGTCGAAGCCGAAGTTCAGAAACAGGCGCAGTTTGAAGGTAGTCTGGGTGAGGAAGTACGACGGGCACTTATTGATGGTGCGAACGGAATGTTTCTCTGGGTTTCACTGATATTGGATGACCTCAAAAAGTCAGCGAATACAACCCCACGGGCTATCAGGATGGCGCTCAGCCGGCTACCAAAAGACCTTCCAGGTGTGTATATAAAAATATTGCGGCAGATTCGAGCGGAGGACCTCGAAACTGCACAGGTTATCCTTCGGTGGGTCGTATGGGCGGTTCGTCCCTTGCCGCTACAGGAGTTGAGAATAGCTACTGCCATAATGCCAGCTGAACACACTTCCATGTCGTCGATGCAGGACAACATGCAGACCGACCTGCGACAAGTTCTTCGTTTGGTTTTTGGGCCGATGCTCAGGATAGAAGATAATAATACTGTTCATCTTGTGCATCAGTCTGCAAAAGACTTCCTCCTTATCAGGAGTGAGGCAACGGAGATGTATTATTCTGGCCATCCCTCAACCACTGGGTGTCTTTCATGCGCAGAGTCTAACTTGCAGCTTGCTTTGTCCTGTTTGACGTATCTGGGTTTCAGTGAATGTGAAAATGGACCTGTGGCTGGAAATATACCGTGGGAAAAGGACGTCCGACGAGATGTAAAAACTCGAAAACAAAATATTCCTTTTCTGGACTACGCTGCAACTCATTGGCCTGAGCATACAAAGCAAGCTAATCAAAATGGCCAAGAGCATCAGATCTTATGCAGTGCTTTTCGGAAACTGGCCGAGTCTTCACGGAAATTCAATCTGCCATGCCAGATACGCAGTTTCGCCATGTACGACGACTTTGTGCCAACTCCACCACTTCATATTGCAGCGTCTTTAGGATTCGTCCTATTCGCCAATGCCCTTTTAGATTGGGGCGCCGACATCAATGCTCAAGGTGACGACTACGGCAATGCCCTTCAAGTGGCTGCGGTGAAGGGCAACGAGGCCGTGGTACGACTGCTGATCGACCGCGGTGCAGACATCAATTCTTACAGTCGCTACTTGGATTATGCAGATCGCGGCGACTGGAATGCGCTTCAGGCAGCCTCAGAGAATGGCAACGAGACCATGGTTCGTCTGCTGATCGACAGCGGCGCTGACATTAATTCTCACAAAAGTGACTGCGGTAGCGCACTCCAACTGGCTGCGGCGAAGGGCAACGAAGCTGTTGTACGTCTGCTGATCAACCGCGGCGCAGACATCAACGCTTACATTGACGATTCGGATCATTATGATCGCAGCTATAAGAATGCGCTTCAGGCTGCCTCAGCTAACGGCAACGAGACCGTGGTTCGTCTGCTGATCGACAGCGGCGCTGAAATTAATTCTCAAGAAGGGCACTACGGTAGCGCGCTCGAGGTGGCAGCAGCAAATGGTAACGAGGCTGTAGTACGCCTGCTGATCGACCGAGGCGCCGACATCGACGCTTACAGTAACTACTCGAATTATGAGTTTAGCAACTACAGAAACGCCCTTCAGGCGGCCTCAGCTAAGGGCAACGAGACCATCGTTCGTCTGCTGATCGACCGTGGCGCTGAAATTGATTGTCAGGGAGGGTACTACGGTAGCGCGCTTGAGGCGGCCGCAAGAAATGGTAACGAGGGTGTGGTACGTCTGCTGATCGAGCGCGGCGCAAACATCGACGCTTACAGTCACTACTCGGATATTTGGTCCAGCGGCTGCAGGACTGCGCTTCAGGCAGCCTCAGCTAGGGGCAACGAGACTGTGGTACGTCTGCTGATGGACAACAGCGCCGACATCCACGCTGAGAGTGAAGAGTACGGCAGCGCACTCCAGATGGCTGCGGCGGGGGGCAACGAGAACGTGGTTCGTCTGCTGATCGACTGCGGCGTTGCTATTAATTCCCAGGGAGGAAACTACGGTAGTGCACTGCAACAGGCCGCGGCAAATGGCAATGAGGCTGTGGTACGTCTGTTAATTGACAGCGGCGCAGCCATCGACGCTTACAGTCGCTACTCGGAATTTTTTTCCAACGGCTACAGGACTGCGCTTCAGGCGGCCTCAGCAACAGGCAACGAGACAGTGGTTCGTCTTTTGATTGATCGCGGCGCTGACATCAACTCTCTGGGTGAGGGCTACAATGGCTGCACTGCGCTACAGGCGGCCGTGGACAGTGGGAACTTAGGCGTGGTTAATTTATTGATCGACCGTGGCGCGCACATTAACGCGAAGAGTGAGAGCTACGATTGCTACAGTGCGCTCCACGCCGCCGCCAAGGGTGGCAAAGAAGCCGTAGTCAGTCTGTTGATCGACCGCGGTGCTGACATCAACGCTCAGGGTGGGTTATACGGCAATGCGCTCCAGGCGGCCATAATGAGGGACCATGAGGCCGTGGTTCGTCTGCTGATCAACCATGGCGCTGACGTCAACTCTCAGGCCAGGCAGTTAGGCATTTGCAATGCGCTCGAGGCAGCCATATTGAAGGGCAACGAGACCGTGGTTCGTCTGCTGATCGACCATGGCGCCGATATCAACGCTAAGAACTACTTTGGTAGCACTGCACTAGATCAGGCCATACGGAGTAAGCATCAGACAGTAATTAGTCTGCTATTAGAGAGTAGTGCTACAAGCCACACGCTACAGGATGAGAGCAACGACAGCGATAACATTTGCATTGAAGAGCGGCCTGGGGACGACTCCGAAAGCTCCACCTTACATGGGTCATGAATATTTGGGATCATCCGCTACGGATGAACCTATCTGTTCATTATGTAACATTTAGCTTGGGATGTTAGTAGGATTTCCTTTAGTTTTCTTTCGAATATTGCTGGGAGCGGCGCCCAGTTGAATGTTTACTTCTGCTTCTACAACACTTGGTATTAGGTATTATTGGATATTTGCCTAATGATACCAACAGTCCGGGTCTGCGGTAGGGAACAGCACGGTCCAGTTCAACGGGGAGGTTAAACTAGACTGGTCTACAGACTAGCGTTTTTGTACTGCACTATTACAGTTCGGACCAGTCAATCTTCACTTAAGCCTTATCTCGGTATTTAGTGTGAAATCTCTACTTAGTAATCAGATAAACATGATTCCTCCATACCCAATACCCATAAATCCACATTCTAAACTCTATCCCGGGCAATATTTACTAGTTCAGTGATGTCAACTGTCCTGTCGGACAGCCGGCTGATATCGCCAGTCCCCGGCCAGCATCCACAGTGCTTGACCGACATTAATCATTTAGGTGATCTATATGGCTGGAGGGAGCCTATCCAGATAGCCCTGAGAAATTGTTCCACAGCTAATTTGCCTTCCCAGCGCAAAGTCAACTAATCGGGGAAGCTCGATATAACCCCCCAGCAAAACAAACACGACGCCCTAGCACATACCCCGGCCGGTGCGAGTTCATTATAGCTTTGGAAAGTTTGCGGGTATTTGTTGTGTCATTAATGGCCGGGGTCAGTTCGATTATACATATCTTTGTATGGTGGTAAATTTCTTGCTTCTACTTCCCTGCGGTACTATCTCCGCCCACAGCAAACATCTGTCATCGTGAATCTGAATGTATAAATTCAGCTACATAACATCTCCAACGACTTTAAAATAGCGAAAATACGTCTTTCTTACTAGTTTGCTGTTCATCATCTGTCTAGCATCTGCCATAATATTGCACTTCTCCAATTAGTTGACTAAACGCTGTCGACAGGTAAGTTAGCCGTGGAACAGTTTCTTGGGACTGTCGGGATAGACTCCCGGCTAGAGATGAGTGAACCAACGGTAATGGATTGAGTTTGCAGTCAGTGTTCCTAAGCGGCCAGGCCCGGCTGGCCTGCATGAAGCCTGGCCTGGCCGCCGCCAAGCTAGGCCTCCAAAATCGCGGACAGGCCGGGCCTGCAGGGCGTTAAAAAGCCGGCCGGACGCCAGGCTTTTTGCGGTACAGGCTTTTCAAATTGAGGCCGGGCCGGGCTTGCGCCAAGCCAGGCCTCAGATATTGCGGCAGGGCCGGACCGGGCCGCTTAGGAACACTGTTTGTAGTGCATAGTTGTTGGGAAGGATTTGAGTGCGTTCATCACGTGAGTTGGTTTAGGGTTGTGCACAGCAGAGCCGCACGCACGTTTGATCTTGTGTGCGTGTCAATTAGACTTAGAGGGAAGTCAAATTCAGTTCGGTCAAGAGAGATTCAGAATAACAGACCTGTCACAACAATAGTGTGGGTATTTTGGGGCTGGTATGATTCAACTCTGTTTTCTACCTCTTAATTGTCTGTCCCGTCCAGGCAACACTCAGCCTAGATAATGCTGTATATCTCGGGGCAAAGGACTCTGGAACATTAGAGACTTGGGCAAGATTTCCTTGGACTATATATCTGCAGAGCCATACAGACCTAAGACACCTTACAACCCTCAAAGGAGACGTCAAAGGAGATACTCGTTGGGATTCGCGATATGCTATACAATGATACGTACCTTGGCTTACTACTGGCATTGTGGCATACCTATGACTAGTTTCCAGGCTCACTGCTACTGACATCAGGCATTCTACCATTATCACGGTACCTACTGTTGGACCAATCCTGGCGCAGAGGGAAGCGTACGTTGACTTATGGTGCAGCTGCAAAATTGGTGATGCGTATATTGACTTGTCTATTCATCTATTTGACACGTACACAAAAAGTAGAGTGAATGCGGCTTCGCCGCTCAACTCTAGCCTAACACTACGTCATGATCGCACTGAAAGTCTGCCCTACACTTAACTCCGCTAGTTATTAGGACCACCACGCTGGAACAAGTACCGGATGTCTACTGTAGGGCAGACTTTGAGTGCGGTCATCATGTGGCGTTGGGTTAGGGCTGAGCGGCGGAGCCGCATTCACTCTACTCTTGTGTACGTGTCAAATAGATGAATAGACAAGTCAATCACCAATTTGGCAGCTGCACCATAAGTCGACGTACACTTCCCTCTGCGTCAGGATTGGTACAGCATCTACTTCCGGTAGCTGTTGGTCCTTATAGGATCCCTAATGGGGACATTGGGTGGAAGTGAAAAGGTGTTCAAAGTGTAACTTGATTGTGGTACTATCTCTCAGACGCCAGATGGTGTTGAGGTAATCAAATACCAAGAGGTCGAATTGTCTATCGTTCAAACGTGATTGCCCGCCGAACTATCTAAGGGTGAAGTCTATGCCTTTATATACATAAAGAAACTATATTCTACGACAGAGATAATAGCGTGGAATGCGAAGTGGCGAGGGGCAAGTGGCGATGGCAAGTGTGCAATCGTGTATAGGTCTACCCGTTGGCTCAATATATCAACGATCTCACTCAAGGCCTTTCTACCACCACAGCCGCCTTCAGGCTAACTTCTGAGTTAACAAAAAGATTGTCAATATACCATCCCGTATGTATATGTGTTCATACTTATCTTATGCAGTTGAAACTTATCCGCAGCTACCACATCGTGATACGAGCTCCTGATACAAGCCCACACTCTCAGCCGATTTGATGATTCTCTCCGTTGTTACGTCATTGCTTCCAAGATTTGGCCCCACGAGGCTTAAGCGCAACTTCTTATGTATGAACCTCCGGGGTGTTGTCTTGTATCACATTGCAATCGCACTGACACCCGATCCCGGCCCCACCCGAACACCGGCGCATCTTCGCTACTCGGCATCTCCGTCACCACTTAACACTCGTATAAACTAGCCGGTGCCGGGTTCAGTGATACTCTTATCGGCGTATTCCCGTAACATGCAAGATCGCTTCCGATCAAATTTCACCTGCAATATCCTGTAGCATGGATCGACATGTACATACACCCCGAATCCCGGGAGATTCTCGTCATATGTTGTTGGCAGCACATGCCCGAGACGAAGACAAAGTTTGAAGGTTAGCCCCCACTCATGACAAACCTTATCGCGTCCCGAAGGAACGGAACCAACCTACCCGAATACCCCAGCCCGCATGGCCAAACCGGTGCTAGTTCTTCCGTTCCACAAACTCCCGAGTGGGAAGTGAGTGATGCAAGTAACAAAGCTTGAGCACGTATTAAGACTGTCTAGATCTACAAATTCTACGGGATCCTCATAGCCATGCTTGCTCCTGAGTTTGGGATACATTCTGCATACCTCCAACAAAGGAACGCTCGAGAACTTTGCAACGTACTGAATACATTGGGTGGCAAATCTAAACTATAACGGACAGTAGTATAAAAAATTATATTGTGGTTCGCAATAGCGACAAGTTAGATAGTTAATACCCAACGAAAAGCCCCTATTACGCCGCAATTGCAAGGTACGCCAACGCAGCCCGGGCAACCCGAACTAAGAGAGTTGGAACAGAAGTACCCAGAACTAGTGCTACAAGAATCGGAAGGGTTAGATTCAATAATGACAGGTATGGAGCAGCGGAATCTGATGCTATCGGATACGGCGGAACAGCTGAAATCGGATCAGTCAACATTAATCCCGCCAGGCTTGGAACAACCCGATCTAGAGCAACAAAAAATGCAACGGCGAAATCGACACAACCAGAATCGATACTACCTAACCCTACTTCATCCAACTCAACACCGCAACCAAACCCTACCCCGAAAGAAGTGCAACCAGACGAACGATGGTGCAAAATTTCAATGGTTTCCACTTTTTACATAGAGATGGGAGGATTCGCTTACGATGTTTCGGAAATATCGGATAATCCATACATTGCACTAACGCCAAAGGGATTTATGGAGTTTGTGCATGCAGAAATTATCATACCGTATATTGTGAAGGACGACAACATCGCGGATCGTAGCAAAGAAGATTCGCTCGGGAAGTTATTAGTCTTTGTCCAGGCACTGTGGATGGTCGTCAACTGCATTGCTCGCAAGTTAAGCGAGAAACCTACCACTCTCATAGAGCTGAATGTAATAGTCCAGTGTTCTCAACCGTCCCTTCCGACGGCCGGGGAGGGTAGTGTCGTCCGACATAATAGTCGGACGGACAGGACGGCACCAAGGCCGTCCGTCCCGTCCTCGCTCAAGACGGATGGAATGTCGGCCGTCATCCACCGTCATCGGGCGGTTATTGTATATCTTTACACGTGATATCGTGGGTGCCGCAGGGCTTGATCTTTGGAGTAATGGAGTCTTACATGGTACGGATGGAGCAGATGCTCACGGATTTTGCATCACGGTCAGCGTAATTGTACCGAATGTAATATAAGTTTTGTTATGTACACTAAGATCCATGGATATCGGTGGATTACCACCGGAGATGGCTCTTCTCCGTCCCCGGCCGTCCTTTCTGTCCGTCTCCATTCTGCCTCAAAAATATGGCTCCGTCTCCGTCCTACCCCCGGACGGACGGTTGAATTCACTGTAATAGTCTATGTTGTGGTGCCCATAGTTGTCTATGGTCTATGGTAGTACAAACTTCTCGCGGGGCCAATTACACCATCATCTCTAGACTTATTGATCAGCCTTGCAATGTAGATAATGGCGGCGCAAGGGTTCCTGGAGCAGATCTGTTGACAATGATTGTCAAATCTTATCAAGAAAGGAATGATAAATCCAGTTATGAGTGGAATGAGGCTCACCAGGGTGCATATCAACCGCGTCCCGTCGATGGCAACGACAAGCAATTCAGTGTGAATTGCAAGCCATATATCCCAGACCCGTCGAGATTCAAATTCTGGAGCAACCCAGAACAACGGAATAGGAAATACCAGGATCTTGTCTCGCCAAACTGAAAAATCACATCTCCTGGATTAATCTCCCCGATCAGCAGCTTGTACTGATAGCGTACCGATATGCACCGAACCCATACCTGGGAGCAAGCTGTTTTCATTGACACACGAGTTACATTGGATGGATTTGGAACATTCGTACAACTCAGACACCGTAGTAACCTGAGCAAAATTCTGGACCGTTTGAGACCAGCGCAAACAGACCCTACAAATTATTCGGTCCAAGGCTCAGTATGCACTGGTGGTATCCATACAGCAAGTTTAGATTTCGATTTGATGGGTAATGCTGCCCCAATGTTCATGTCCGGGCTACTCAGCTGTTTCTATGCTGGATCCCATGCGCCTGCGTGGTCATCACATTTTCCCAACTATATCGAAAGATGGATTTGGCGATGTACTTGCATATGTATTGCCTCTGGAGTACCGTTCCCCTGCACTCCGTTTTTCCTGGCTGGCAGATTAGAAACGGGCTTATACTTGAACTGGGACCGAACCCACGCAAGAGTATGGATTGAAATCAACAAATCCCTAACAATATTAAACGTGGTCGTGTTTTCCATTTTTGCCGGAATGATCGCCATTTCGTATATACTTGCAAGGCTCTTGATTCCTCTGGAAGATTGCATATCAGTACGAAGTCTCCTTCGGGGGGCTTTCGACACTGGATTGGGTGGAGTATTGGCCCGGGGCCGGATGTTTGTGAGTGTGGAATTATTATTTTCATTTTTTCTGCTTAGGAATTATATCAATTTTCTGCTTGCGAGTTTGTGGTTTCGATGGGTGTCATTTGTGCTTGTTGAATATATTGGGGGTAACAGGCCTGGGCGATAGTCGGTGTTATACAGTAGTGTGAACCACTGGATGACAACTGCATGGGAATCCGTGCCAAGACAGGTTTTCCCTGAGCCCCTGGTATTTCGACGCGACGAGATGGACAGTTTGAGTCTTTCCCTCACTCAAAATACAAAACCGCAGCTCATAATCGAGATGGAACACGCCAGGCTACTAGAGCGGGTGAAGTAGCTAATTTCATATCCAACAATCATCCATATCGGGCATATATTTGCGGTGATGGCATGTTTGGTATGATTAAACCCGTTTTACTGATTCTGAATTTCATCTTCAATGAATATCTGCCGGAGAGTGACGGAGACTGACGGGAACGGCTTGGAATGGCAACGTGGCAGCCCCGGCCGTCCTAGGGAGGATAGATCGCTTTTCATTGTCCCAAGCACCTCCATAATTCAAAGCGACTACAATCACTCAAAGCCCGACATCAGCCCCATCCCAAGTATCATTCTGTAGCCTCGTCCAGATGGCCGCTGAGCAACCTGAAGGCAATTGCCGCAGCTTGAATGCCATTCGGGCAATATCCTGAGTCAACAAGTCCGCTCGTGGTGGAAACCTTCAGCTCTAGGGATACTAGCGGCAGGGTTCGCAAAATTCCGTCCCGCCCGGGGAAGACATTGCCCTGTCGCGGACTATCAATTTCCGTCCTGGAGGTTTTTAGACTGCGGGACTGTAGGTGCCAGTAGTATTCCGAGTGATGGACACATGATGCGAGTGATGCAGTCGTGACAGAGTCATGGTATCCAATATGCCTCCTAACCGTTTCTAAGGTACGTAATTTACACTATAACCTATGCAGTCAATCTTTCACAAATTAGAGAGTCCACATCACTATATCTTAATCAAAATAACTACATAACTACAATTGTATCATTAACCCCAGCCCTAGGGGTCTCCCCTAGTCGCCCTGATTGGGCCCTGGAGCTGTAGTATCTTGCCCGACACTTGATGACGACACAAAGACCTGAAAGACTACTGGGTGGACGGACTATTACGACCCCTGACCATTGGTGTGCATCCGGTGAAGACAGCGGTGGCAGACCTGAAATTTCCCATATCATGTCCCGACATTGACGGTGGTATGCTTTGAATGATGAGACTAATCGAGTATGAATAGTGATGTTGAATTGATTATCGTACAAAAGTGATTGTCTGCAGAACAATGAGAGAGAACAGAAGGCGTATATATATGAGAACGAAGGCGCGATACACGAGGATGCCAAGCATCGCTGCCGAGGCTAAGCCTTCTCGTCAGTATGGGGGCCAGTCGCGGCCCATGGGGGCTATATGCCACTAGTCTCATGCCCGAAGCCTTAGATCGATGGAAGTTGTAAGCTCCCGAACATCACGGAAGCCACCGGGCCAAATCTCATTCCAACATTAAAACAACCGACTGTGGTTGCTGTGGTGATGGTCATCAACCCGAATACGAAAAATAGTATGAAATAAGTTTAAATAACACAACTTCCACCGCTTCTCATAGTAGGGAAAGGCACTGTTCGGAGCACCGTCTCTAAGCGACTTAAGTCTTGGCAAAAAGAAACGGCACATTGAGTCAACAACACCGATAGCAATCAAAAAAACGGACGGCAGCAATCAATTCTTAATGTCGAGTTGACATTGGAAGGAGCTTCCCAGCACCTTCTGCACCACCGAAGGAGGGCACGGAAAAGAATCTATGCAACTGAGTGGATTGGCGCAAAGTGTTGAAATAGTGATGCTAGAGAAGCTTGATTGTATATCTAAGAGTGCCACAAGGCCATATATATACGAGTACAAGTGTGAATGCGTGCGTACGCATCTATGTATAGACCCTTCAG
>Ga0307512_10001756_pt1 | contig 29592 bp, 27 predicted proteins | sample 14_EM_MG_FD_200267 | JGI IMG/M metagenome (GOLD analysis project Ga0307512, IMG submission 200267) | Populus trichocarpa ectomycorrhiza microbial communities from riparian zone in the Pacific Northwest, United States - 14_EM | ecosystem: Host-associated > Plants > Roots > Unclassified | place... | reverse complement strand
CTGGATGGGGGGATTCAAGTCCACTTTGACCAGGCCCGGTGCCTGGGAATCGAAGGTTATCCAAAGTTCTCAAAAAGCACACCGTTCTACAACACTTCCACTGCTTGGTTCGTTGTTTTGTTCCATTTTTTCGTTTTATTGCAGTTGGATGTCTTGCTCGCACTGCCCACTCGCAAGCTTGTACTCTACATCCCAAATTGTGATGAAAACCCAAAATTAGAGTATATCTCCACTTTACTGTACGCTAACGATCGCGGGTGATAGAGGCTCTACTTAGGAAAGGTTAGTTGGTGGCACTGACTTTTCGGGGTGGATTTTAAATCCCGGCTCTTTTCTGTGTGCCATCGTGTGAGTTTACTAAGTAGGGGAGTTTGCTAGCCGCTAGTTCAAAACAAGGATAAGCCCACGTGGCGGACAGGGTACCTTAAGTACTTAGGTACTCTACTAAGAAGTAGCTCCTTTAGCATCCTCCAGTGAGTGCCTTACCGTGGGGGTAGCTTCCAGCGAATCTCCGCGTTAGAAAGAACACAATAGCCTGCAAAAACCAGTCGCGGAACTTCACTGTCCATATGGACAGTCGCTTGCGCACGTAACCATATCCCGCCACTGATTGCGTCTCTCCTTCTTAACCACATCCCTCGTCTACACCCGCTTATTTGCAGCGTACCTCCACCTTCATTGGTGGTAGCCTCTTGCTTTGCCGTTCGTCGGCATCCGCTCACTACAAGTACACCATCGTACCCTTCGTCACCTATATCACCGTCAAACGGGAGGTATGATATCACGTCAACACTTTTGCCTGTTGCTAACAGCCATGACAGTCAGCGTCCAAAGTTTTGTCACCCACGAGGCACCAGAAGCAAAACGACACCAAACCCTCCAATTCCTACATCGCCGTAGATCGCACGTTTCGATTCAAATCATCTCTATACGTTCGGTTTTCGGACTCCGTAGTGCTACTGAGCCCCTTCTGTCGTTGCCTTCGGGTCGACACCGTTGTGAAGGATACATCCCGAGAAATGATCGGTCTTGAGGCAAAGCTCCCAACTTTAGTCCCACAAAGGCTCCAATATATTTGGAGGGGAAGGGGATCTCCCCCACCTAGCCGGTCATCCGGAGGGGGAGGGGAGTTGGGTACTGCCACACTCTAGATAGAGTGCATACAGTATGATCAAACAAAATAAACGGCCCCGATATACGGCGTATGCGCTCCGGGGGGTATTCGTCCTTGATGGACTGTCTGGCGAAAATCTTATGTCTCGGGAACGAGAAGGACGAGTCCTTTGTCGGCCATTCAGGCTCTGATTAAACATGGAGCACAACACAAAGTGATCAACGCTGCACAACAAGTTGCGATGACCCCAAAGAATATTGAAAAGCTCGAGTATGATGGCGTCAGATCCGGAACCACTAGAGCAAGGGGAGTGAATGTGGAAGGAAGCGATTTCCACTACTGTGAACAGTCCGAAGATGACGAACTAAATGCGTTACTTCAGTACCTTGGGAGGGGGGAGGTTCGTGTCGAAACATTGCTGGCGTGACTTGCTATCGAGCTTCGGGTAGTGTTGGGCACGAGATGAGATGCTTTGGTACTCCACATTGGGAGATGTGTTCAAGACCGCCACGACTTGAATAACGACGGGGTAAAATCTCCTAGGATAATTTTTTGAAACCCATAATTAGTACTTGTGAGTGGTAATATATGGTCGAATACACGTTTAGCCCAAACTGACAGTACAGTTCTACTATGGCGTGAGGAGGAAACGCAGAGCTGAATTATCGGAGGCGTTTTTTTAATGATTGCACCGCCTCATAGTTGTTTTTTCATCAGTATGATCTCTTCCATTGACGTTCGGGAGCTATAGCCTTGCTTATTTCAAATAGGGCTTGCTGTGGGATGTGGTGGTACGATGAAGGGTTATGGTGTACTTTTTGTCTTCTCGTATGTGTTCTATACCATTTGTACCGTTTTATGTTAACCCTTTTCACAGCGGCAGAATGAGTCATTGATTTCCAAGCTGCAAAAAGGATGTTTTAATTCGATAAACGATGGTGTTCTCGGTACAACAGCAGAATGAATGAAGAAACACTAGCGTTCCATAAGACGGGATGAGATGAGGCGAGACGAGATATAACGAGATTCAAGAAGGTCCCGGACATCTTGTCTTTGGAGGACAAGGGCTTGTGGTTTCGAAAAATAGTGATAGTCTTACCCGATGTCTCGGGACTATGTAAGATTAACATGTACTGCAAATATTATAATGCTTCAATTATAACGAAAGTTTGGTGCATCTAGATCATAATGTCTCACAGGCAAAATCTTAAGACAAAGTCTCGAATCGTCTTATCTCGTGAGCAACACTAGAAACACATTGAAACAGATTCGACCAATCTGCATCCTCGAGCTGTGGCTCTTGTCTGCAATGTCTCATTCCCGGAGCTCGTCGCAATTGGTGCCGTACTCATACTTCTATCAACAGCCTCACGCTTCATCACCTGACGATCCTTCTTCTGATGTTGTACATCCCACATGCACCACTGTTATTGCACATCGTCCCCAATGTTTAGATATACTAGCTAACTTTAAGGAAGAAAACACCTGGTTCTCCTCTCCGTCACTGCTGACGTCAAGGCGTATCATGAGTTTCACCGCTCATCACTCAATCCTAAGACTGCCGGAAGAGAGTTCGCTGTTTTTTTACTTTGTTTGGAACCACCGAGAGAGCAACAACCCCTCGTCATTGCCCAAGAACGGTTTTCCTGGGGTATTTTTGAGACAGGTTTCTATCTGATTGCAGGGAACACGCCGCGGCGGCAAATGACGTTGCACCAAAAAATCCCTGTCATCTGGTAACTCTAAACTTTTGTTTGTTCGTAATCATATTGTATTCGGCCGCTTGTGGCCATGACATACAATTTCCTCCTTTCCCTGCTGATAACTATAAACTAACTAGTAATAACAAATCATCCGCCGGCCGGGTACGATGCCATGCGTGGGAACTAGTTTGTTTAAGCATCTTCTAGCCTTCAGGTGTCGAGTGGGGAGAGTTCAGCCTCACGACTAGGTAAGGAACCATCGTCACGTGGTAGTATAAGCAGCTTCCAAAAAGTGCTGCCCTCGCTTCAATTTCTTGGTCCCAAAATAGGACGAAACAACTTATAGAAATAAGCCATAGAATAGCACATAGTGAATAAGCCAAGGAATAGCACATAGTGAATAAGCCAAGGAATAGCACACAGTGTAGAGTCTCTTGTGCGGTGTAGTATAAGCTACTGTTTGCTGACGGAAGGAGGATAGTAGGTGGTGGTGAGTAAATGTGTGGCATGGGGATAAATCGCGAGGCCACCAGTTGTCTCGGTTTTCTCACGTTCTGCAAGTGATTGGAGATAGTGCTTGGGCCCTATTTCGTGAAATCCATGGTTCGAATATAGCGAGGCTATGTTATGAAAATGAGTGATGCAAGAGCTGGAGCATTTTCACAGTAGGCTATTTTACTATTCCCTATTTGGCTATACACTTGACCTACACTTTAAAGAGTCGCCGAGTAAATTTGACTATCATAGTTTTTGTTCCTTTCCAATTCGTACAATGCTCGATGCAACCTTGCCCTGCGTCTTCGTAGTGCATCTTTTTGACGAATTGTCGGCCATCGCAAAAGAATCTTTCTTGTAAGAGGAAAAATTGGGCACAAACCGAGGGACTATACAATATCATGGCCTAAGCGGTATATAGATGAGACCTTGGTCAAGGGTCGATGTCGTTGCGGCCCCCTCCTGAACCCGGTTTGTGCTAACGATATTCTAGCATTAACAACGGCTTACTTACTACCAGAGAGGATTAGACTCCAGATACAATGAGTTGTGTACGTAGTGATGTGATTGAATTAGACTACCAAAAATAATTCCCAGTTTCGTATTGTTGCCAACGAGAGCAGGTAAACTTTCCATTAGGCGCATGGCAGTCTATCTAGCAGCTGTGTATAGTCTGTGGTGATGGTATATTTGCCGTGCATGGTTGTGGCCTTCTTGGGACCTCAAGTCGGGTAGCCCAAACCACCGGGCTCCGAGATTCTGGGTGGACAAAGCTGTCCGGCACTTGACTTCTAGAGCTGCGGTGGTTAGTGGGGGGGTTATTGGATGGAGTTGCTATGTTGGATGAAGTTGCTACACAGTCTAATCAGTCAATGGAGATCACAGATATGGACTTTTTTGGCATACAGGCATTGGCTAAATCCAGGGTTCGTGAATGCTTCTTGTTCAACCTTTTCGAGTGCGTTCCAGCCTTGCATCGCTGACCTGCCGACTATGGAACCGAAAGATTGTCCTCTTGTCTTGAGCCTGCCGTAGGTCCTGTTTCTGTTGCATCGGTAAAATCTTTCTCCAGGGAATGTTAGTTACAATTTTGTGTCAGCTATCCTCAAATCGATATCAGTAGTAAATCACTGTTACAAGAAATGGATGAATAAAATCTTACGTGGCGCGGAAACTGTACTGCCGCTGCATAATTCATGATCTCAGCGCGAGAGCATCTCATACTTTGTTTGCTGAATAAGAGAGGTTTGACCTCGAAGGTAGGAGTTTAAATATGCTTGAAGGCACTATCGAAACTTTCAGTTCATGGAATCTGCACCAAATTAGCACCCGTGGGGTTGAGCTGACATTTGTCTCTTTGTAAGGCTGAGTTTTATGTTGTCAATAATGTTGGTATACAAGCTATGGACGATTCGATTTGTGCAATTGACCCTGGATGGGGTCTTCTTGCAAAAGGCTCTTTCACGGCCAAGGAAGCATCCAACCGATTGGAGACATTTAAGTTCATGCAGTAGCACTGTCTCGCCAATAGCAGCTGCATCCTCCGTAATTTGGATACCACACCTCAACTGGCAGATATATATAGGTACTACGCCGAGAGCCTAGAGGTGCGGTAGCCCTGGCAAAACCCTGACCGAAGACTATGTTACCAAGAAGTGTATCGGTCGATATGTTTCCCGCAGAATTAATCGTTTTTGTGATCTCGGCCGTATATATAACAGTGCTAGCTACGTACTGCTGGATGAAACGATTTAACATACCGGTACTTTGGTCTTGAATATCGCAAACACTTAAGGAGCGGAAGAATTTGTGAGAGAAATCCAGAAGCGATGCTGTACTCTAGCTATCTACATGAGTCATGACCGCTCTCACTCACAGCACCGGCATACCGGGCCCGGCTACCAGGCCCGTGTCGACGTCGGAGTAGGGATTCCGCTGACAAATCTAGAGCTCTAATCGATCTTTGTGGTTCACATAACAGCGCACCTCTCCCCCAAAATAGAGTATAATAAACCTGTACTTTCTCGGGGTTTTTTTATTGATCGCCCCACATTCTGAACGATTGATTGCTCACCAAGGCTCCTTATTATTACCCATAAAATATTGGGGAGCAGAGATATTGCCTCGCCTCGTAACCCTCGGAAACATGAAATTACAGCTGGACCGCCATTGGTTGGTTTCTAGGTATGAGATTGTAAGTGGATCTCATCTGATTACAGGTACACGATACACCTGATGTGTCATTGTGCTGCTGAAAGCTATATGTACTGTAGTAACCACGTTGTGTGAGTCATTTCATGTCATTCCTCAGGATGGATATCCATGATCGATATCATGGCTGGAGGACTTCCCGTCGTCTATAGGAAAATGTAGGAACGCCATTCTAAAAATTCCAAATAGAACATTCGGACAGACAAGGGATGAGTACTCCCCTTCTATCCGAATTTCTATTTCTATCGAATAGGTGGAGTTGGGTTTCTATTGGGGGGTCTATTCGGGGTCAAATAGAAGCACGGGAAGTTCTCCACTAGAGCAATCAGCGATACAATCGGATGGATGTATCGTTTCCATAATAGGCGTTTAACGATTGCTACCTGATATCCCGCTGTCCGGAAAGAGTGACAGTAGATGCAGAATGTGCATGATCACCTAGTTCACCATTAAGCTGTTTTTACGCATATACTCGCAAACAGGTAGGGTTCCTTCGGGCCTTATGACCCCGTACAGACAATCCTTGTGGCCCCCGCCCTCATATCAGTGATAAACGCCAAAAGAAGTCAAAATAGCAATGAAAAGCAGATGAACTACACACCGAGCGGATCAGTGTATTTTTAAGGCTCCGATTGTACAACGCGACGTATCGATTCCAACTTTTAGTTAGCTGACTCGATTGTGCTTCAGAGCTGTTTTCTTTGACGGGCACGAAAGAAACACGTAGAGGTTGTTGGGTGGTTGAGGGTGGTATTTACGTAGTGGTTGGGCAGCAATTTGTGGAAATTCAAGAGCTCATCCATCAGGCGCAAATGATATTACTCTGCATCACTAGTACAGCTGTGACAAATTCCGAGATCATTCATAACGGCTGTTACCATTGGAGATGCTTCAACAACCTATCAACACGTATAATCAAATTTTTAAGTTTGAAATTCTTCTTTCTTCCGACATCTGTGACTCAGGGCTAATGCTTTATACGAGAGATGGGGTAGTATTGTAGTGGACATGCATAAGCCAAACACCATTCAACGGTCGCTAGCCAACGAAATAAATGCATCGATCGGACTGGTCGCATCGCCAATTTGCCAACAACGGCCTTACACAAGCTAGCAGACTTTTGCATGGCACCTCAGATCCGCTACGAATATATCGCATCAAGTCAGGTGATAACTCGCCAAATGTGCTGAGTCTCGCCAAACTCCAAAACGGAACGGGACCACAACCCCCAATTAACGGACCTCTAAGCCTGAGAGAGAACTTTTGGCCTGTTCTATGGTACCCTGGTTGTAGCTGTACAATGATTTTCTGGTGTGTAATCTTATAAGACTGAATCGGCAGCAGTCTGTTACTTAACAAGGATCTTGAAGTGGGTATAAGTTACTATATAAGTAAGCAAAACTCATTAAAAGTAAACGGTAACGATCCAGATTGTGTTTTTCAAATTCCCTACAGTTTCATGTGAGTTTCTGTCGACATCAGGTTCTGTTGACGTTGACAGTTGACCAACTGGGGCGAAAATCCTTTAAGTGTAACTTTCGCGTTCGCGTTAAGCTCTGCCGTCACAATATAGCTGTTCCATAAAGGTAGTGTTGAAACTTCATTCTATGCAGCGATTCAGTCCTCATGTACCGTACTGTACTGACAAACGAGATGCGGACGGCCGATTCAAAACGACCGATTTGTGTGCAGATGAAAGTAGAGTAACGACTTTGATGGTGAAAGAACTACGTTAAATAGTATGAATCGTGGATTGATGTTATTTAGTGTATGGTTCTGACTATACCACCTGGATACCACTGCAGAGCTGGTACATCGTACTGCAGAAAACTTCTGGGATGAGACTAGCAATGTAGGAAATACCTGCTTGACCCTCTACCTGGTTGTCTGTAGTTGAGGGAGAGAGTGTAGTGAATTTCTTATCATTCGTTATATAATATAACGAGAGTGAATAGTGCGTTTCGGTAGAATACGGTATTGCTTCTGGACTTCTCGCAACTTCTGCTACTTTCACCCGACCAAAAGGGCGGGGAAACGATCTGTACAGATGCTGCTGCACATGTATGTTTGGATGGCAACATCTTGTCATGTTTAGGACGCGACAGGCCTTAGATGTCAACACGCATGTCACTTCCTGGGTTCGTCCAAATAGGCCGATGACTGAAGATTACCGATCCCATCTGTCGGTGTGGTACAGTATATGCATTTATACCTCCCAAGATAGACCACTCTCAATCTATTTTTCCCTGTAGAATGACGTGAAGGTATTTGCTCTGACATATAAGGCGCACGAGTGGCTTGGAACATTACGTACATACAACTGTGTTATTACCGTTCAATACGGAAACTGCGGCGTAGCCTCAATCGACTGATTTCAAAGTACGTGGGCATGTAGGCAATCGCTCTGAGGCTGTCAATTAGCTGGGCCGTTCGAGTGGAGCCAAATTTGAATGTACATGTCCAGGGCTGCGGTTTTGAATGCTCGCGTAGCCTCGGCCCTACCCTGGGCAAGTAGGGCTGCAGTCCACTTCACTGCAGAACCCAGGAAAAGCGCTACACCACTGCTCGTCCCCCCGCAGTCGATATTTCGTGGGATAAATAGGTACTTTTAGCTCGCAAGAGCAGCGTGCTGCGTTAGTTCATAGGCCTACGCCGTTTTAATCTCGATTGTATGGACACATTCAGCACGATTGCTCGTTCGTTTCGAAATGGCACATTCGTTCTACATATAGCCAACAGTTGTGAATTCGAACCGAGCTACCCCGTAAATTAGGTCTCCCATAGAGCAAACTAACTGAACTCAGTATACTTCAAAATTATTCGTCCTTGTTTCTACTTCTTTTCCTCCTCCTGCTATATAGTCCGACAAAATTGCCTCATGCTTCTCCCTCCAGTGCTTGTCTAGATTGTCCTTGCGGTTGTATGCCCTCTTGCACCAATCACAACGGTGTATTTGGCTAGCCCGACCGCATTTCCAGGACAATTTATGGCGGTTCAGGTTGGTGGGCGTGCTGAAATTTGCCCCGCAAGAGTTACATGTATGTCGTCTCATGCTGATATCGCGCTTTTGAGAATGTGCAGACTCCTTATTGGCAAAAGCCCTTAGCTGTGGCTCGCATCCTTGTATCCTGTTGTCCAGAAATTAGCATTTAGTACCAAAGCACCCTATGTGACTGAGGTGACTAACATGGAGGTTCCGCTTCCAGCCCAAAACAGGCCAGTGGGCATTGGTATAGTTGTCTGCGTTGCGTGCCTATAGTTATGCTGAATAGTCTCGCTAAAGTCCCAAAGCTCAAGCGGAGACTTAAAAGTAGGATATAACTGAGCTTCAGAGGGGGGATTAATATTGACTGACTATTGCACAGTTTTGTCAGTGACGGGGCTCTATCAACAGGATGCTATTCCTCACGTGTTCGAGCGTGTTTGTCTGGGTTATAGGGCATACTTCGAGAAATTCGGGGGTGTTCAAGTTGTTCTGTAATTGCAATATTTGGAACTCCTCAGAAACTCCGGGAGGTTGAGATTCAAATTGAGGCGACATTGAGTGTCTCTTTTGGAAGGATATCGATATGTTTGCTACGACAACAGCTCCAAGTGAGAACACTAGCAGTAGAATAACAAAAGCACAATTGAACTAGAGGGGAGAGTTGGCTTTAAGTCTGGGAGTCTGCTCATTTTGATTGTGGGTTCGGTCTATCACTGATCTGTCGAGTGTAACAAAAGTTTCCTTACGTTACAAAGTTCCCTGCATAAGTACATACTAATAATGGTCACCCCGGTAGGCCCCTTCACTGTAATGATGGTGGCGAATAAGATTATCACTACCAGAAGTGTTAACTACTCTACTGTTTGCGATATTCTTACCTTTCTCAGATTATTTACCCCATTGCCAAGCCCTGCAATAACGATAAATTATGGGACGTAAGGTCGCGTTGTCTAAGGCGGTGAATCTGTGATTCAGCTTGCCTGAGGTATCGCATGGCTGTCAGCATGTAACACGACACGTCGGTAAATTTTCCGTAGACAAATCAACGCAGCGAGTTGTCGTAAATGCCATACCTGAGGTAATGCGTTGCGCACTGTGTCCTCAGGTCGAGCGCTCATGCATGCGATCTGGCAGATCTCAAGTTTGAGGCCTCAGGTAGCAGTGTGCATACGCGCATAGTTAGAACCGAGCACGTACAGCTGGCACCTCATGCCAGTAGGACAGCGGCTATGGAGAGATTTCGCCGATCTCGGTAGCACCGTCAGGCAACGCCTTGCGACTCATTACAAGTATTATTGTCAAGTTTCAGAACCGTGTTGCCTGACCGAACTACCAGACACTTTAAGTTTAGAGCTATTAGAAATCCCCTGAAAAGAGCATCTTATCTCTGTAGTTTCGAATGTGATTGTGAAATTAAAAGTACCGAGGAATTGTAACGATACCAGCCTCGCAGGGCCGGCCGGATGGTACAACACACTTCTTCCTTTTCGGGCGCAATTTCAGCGAGCCGGTCGGTTGGGTCCACCGAGATTTGTATATGTTTATATTATTCGAGTATAAGCCGGCGCCGTGTACCTACATTAGAGACACAAAACAACTAGAGGTGTTTTGAGCCTCAACTTCCGTAGCCATATACTATAATAAATTAAGTTTTAAATCATATATTTATAAAACGTTTTATCGAATTCCGCTCTATGAATTCCTTTGCTTTCCCTAACAGTTTGCACCAAGTGCATCGGCAAGCTATATTTACCTTAGCTGGTAATTATGCTGGTAGGAATAACTTACGCCACCAATATTTATCTACGGTTTTACCGCCGTAGGCATTACTCTCTTCTACTCAAAGTAGGTTTTGCCGCGGTCTTACTTGTCTGCCTATTGCCTAGTGATATCTGGAATGTAAGGTTTGGTATATCAGCAAGGAAGTGTTCAGGGGAGCGCTGATATGAATTCGCAGGTAAGATATTCATTACTTTGCAATTGTTCTCATGATCATTCCCGCATTCGCGGTTTCGTTACCCCGACTAGCTGACTGAACCTCAGTTTTCGGGCTATTAATTACCCGAAAGAGTAATTTCAAAGAGTGCGCAGACCACACTACTGCCTGATTGATCGCATAGTGAGTGTTCTACGCGCGGGCGCCGTTTGGTAGCAGCACATCGCATAAATCCTCCAACGTTGACATAGTTTGAATGACTGCAAATATTAACATTCTACAATCACCCTCAATGTAATTACACATTATCCAGCAGAAAACGGGCAAACTGGCGCCATCTTTCCTTGCTGCCGGATTTAAGCGGCATGGTAGTTTTTGACAGGTGGACCCAGTTATTTTGTGGAATTCGCCATTTTGTAGCTCACAGACCACATACACAATAGTCAGTAGAAGTATCTATTCGTTATGAACGCCCGAACTGCCAGCCGGTCGGATCGAATCTACCTAAATGAGTCCAACACGTACTTTATCAAAATCGCGAGTTCTAGCTTTTCATGTCCTCGTTGCACATTCCTACATTCCTACGTTCCTCCAATCCTTCATTCCTTTATCTGCTTTGTATTCAAGGCGAGAGGGCGGACAAGCAAACATAGAGAGTATTTAATGGGTTCGATGCCGTCGTTCTGTGTTGGGTATTAAAGACCAGCACGTTCATTCTCTCTGAGTTCCTGCATCGCAATTGCCTTCAGCCGCACAAAGTAACCCTCGTCACCGCTCGAACACAACCACTATCACGAACCATTCAGCACTGCAGACATAGAGACATTCCGGTATTCGAATACCCCTAGCCCTCGGGCGCTACGCCGACACGACGCCCCGATTCCGAGTTATTTGAAGTTCACTCCACTTCCAGCCATTCACATCAAGAGATCTAGATAGAGTAAGTGTATCGCAGTAATTCCAGAAATATACAGATAATCATGATCATATAGTGACGCAATAGAAAGCATCTACATGTGCCTACACAAAAGAAACCCAACCCCGTGAGAGAAAACCCAGCAACGCCGTGAAGCCAGCAGCCCAACCGCACAGCCTGACAAAAACTACCCCAAACATCCATACCCAATTCCACGTCAAAATATTCCGTGCTATGACAGTGGAAATTTTGTGCCAGACGTACTCAGACACTGTGTCCGTGCACATTGCAACGATGTACTTTGAGGTTATGCATACGTTTGAATCCTTCACTGCCCTTTCTGTTGCAACCTGGGGAGGGACAGTCGAATTTCCGAACTGTTGACGACCCATGCTTCTCCCTCTTATGCCTCTTAATATTGACAATATATCGGCCACAATCTTTACAGTAATGTCCCCGCTCGGGCCTCGGTTCGTTGCTATACAAAGGTAAGTAGTTAGCACATGAAAACGAATTCTGTTTGACCTAAAGCGCTATTAAAATGATAGCGCATGCATTACTTCTCACATACCCTACAAACGCTGGCATATCTCTCGTATTTATTGGGACTTCAAGTTGTCTCGCGGGATCTGACGGACTGGGCCGCGGCGAGATGCGGTGATCTGGAGGACGAGCTAGACCTGAGCTCATACGGACTCCACTAGCCACAAAACACCTGGTTTGACTGTTTATACACCTAATACCATTAGCAATTGCAAGTACATATTCCGTCACGGATTATGCGGAGTGCATACGGTGGAATAGGATTGCCCGCCGGGCTTGAGCTAGGGTTGTTACTAGTCTCAAGCGCGGTATCATTGTGCGCAAGGGTTCCGCCGTTATAGAACTGATCCGGAGCTGGTGAACTTGGCGGGGTGACGTTCTGGGTCGGTCCTCCCGAGCCATCCTGCCTTGGCAAAGCCGAATATTGGCCATTACCAGTAGTCCTGAGAGTTATCAGCATCTCAGCCTCACAAATGTTGGAGCCCCAATATATGGGTAGTTATGGAAGGTACCCATCGGTGCTCTGAGAAGATTGACTATTTCGTCGGGACAATTCGGGCGTAAAAGGGAACCTGGGACTGAGTTTTGGGTCTACCTGAGTTCCTGGTTCGGACGACGGTTGTATTGTGATCTTCCTGAATAATATTTAGCTTGCCATGATCCACTATAGTCGACTTCTTCAACGCATACGGGATGAGTGGTTGGTCGTCTGTGGCTGGCGCTTCCTGTTGCGGCCCGTGTGTCACGGTACAAGGAAGACATTGTTCTGTATTATTGCCGTGGACATGTGGGCAGAAGGGGTTGTGAAGATGTTCCCAGGTATTATTAGAATTCGTACTCGAGATTTTATTTTGCATTGCGCACACGGCATTGTCATCAGGCTCTCGATAGTCTGGCTGGGAAGAGTGTCGATGTGGGTAGCTATAGAGGGGGCCCATAGTCGCGGCTCTCGTCTCATAGCATGGCGCAAAGTAGTTTTCTTCAAACGGTTTTTCTCCTAGAGCTCGAGACGCCTGCTTGGATATTTGTTTCAGTATTTTACTCACTCGATACGTATGCTTGTACTCACCGCCACATCGGGATAGTTTCTAGTAAAGTTGACCTATCGACCGCGTCCATATTAGCTGGTATTCACCTGAAGAGACAAGCAGATGCCAAATAATCATCGATATGAAGTCCATAACTAACCATGAGATTGTACTGCCCGCTTTGCTCATCAGGGATGGGGTATGGTGGCGCATTCATGGAGGGTGACACGAAACCCTCGCCCCGATTACGTGTATTGTAATTTTGCTGCCTTTCAGAATTCATGAGTAGCTGAGTAAGAAAGGCTTGACTGTATATCGGGATGTTTGTCCAGCAGATGATCGCAAAAGTGCATGCAGAAGTTCTAGAGGAGACAATTTTGATGTCTCTATCGCTGTTTATGAGAAGCGGAGAGTCCTTACGAAGGTCATATTTATCAGACAGCAGCTCTTGATTTTTCGGAGCGGTACTCCTCTCTCCGCAAGTAATGCCATCATACCGAGAAAGGAGGGTACCTGAGGCCGGCTTTTTATATATGTATGCCATATAGCTCATACCTGAGGTCCAAAACACTGGAATGTAGACAAGGGCTAGCCGGTGCTGGCGGCTTCTTTTCATTGGGGAGCTTGTACCTGATGTGTTGTTTATGCTGATACACCTCATAGATATCGGTGGTATAATTTTTAAGCTACATCTCGCTCTCCGCGAAGAAAGATCATATAAATGCGCGAGTGCAGGGCACGTATCGTCGTTGTCGATGCAAGACGTTAACTTTCGAAGACCGACGAGGCCGAATTGATACGGCATCGGATGACAGACACCCCATACATGAAGGCTATGTCGGTCAACCAAAGACCGGCAAAAGTAGCGCCGTACATTGGTGTCAGCAAACCATCGATAGACGGAGAAGGCACCGCGCCGGTTACACAGTTGTCAGGTAGTCGGACCCCAATTAATTGTACCATGGCCAAGGTTAACCTGACCGACAGTCTAGATTTCTAGGATATCACATCAACATCGAGTTCGAGTTTGAGTGTGAGTATGGACCAGGTTCGTAGGATCTAGATTCACTGCCGCATGGCGCATGCTGCGCATGAATTGTGCGCATATGCATGTGTTCACTTGAACCCGGGTCCCGTATGTGCACCCAGATGAATGACGTCATCGCTGTGGGGCTCATTCAGCGAAGCGATTGAGGTGAGAGATACAATGTGTCTCATAAACGCTTCTTCTTAGGCCCACTGCGCCTCTACCTCTTTATATCAGCGCTACGGTACTTCTATGGCCATTCGATCGAACTGGTACCGGTACTGTTTATGGTGCCTATTACTTGCAGTATCGAGGTCTCGGCCAGCCTTAGGGAGTATCGAGTTCATGCTCGAGGACCACAAAATTCGTAAATTGAACTGCGCAAGCGACGAGTGTCTGCTTTGCGGTATTTACTCGCGGTAGGGATATAAACTAGCACCGCAAATCCGGGCTTCGAAATACATCGACGTACGTAATGAACATAAAGAGTCACATTCTGTGTAGGTTTCAGTCATTCTGCGGTACTAAATCCCTACCGCGAGTATCGGCTGTCGCCATCGGGTGGTTAGCACTGATGCTAACCACGCAAAACGCCGGTTTCTGGGGATGAAGGGTAGCGGGGGGGGAGCTCCGCCATCTAGCCGGCTCGCCCGGAGGCGGAGGGGATATTAGGTCCTGTCATACTCTAATTAGAGTGCATACAGTATGAATAAAACAAAAACAAAACGCCGGTTTCTCAATTCACCAGCACCACAATTCTGACAAAGATTTGAACTACCAGGCTTCACAAATTGGTGGTGGCATGACCATGACGTAGGCACTGTGCATGTAGAGAAAGACAAGACTCGATATATAGGAGTTTGGCTGTGACTTTGCACGGTTAACTCTATATTAGCAGTAACATGTGTTACCTCCCAGACGCAGACAGTTGATTGTTCGGTTGTACGGAAAAGCACATCATCCGTAGCAATCCATGGGCTTAAGTCACACCCACAGCAGTCCCGTAGGGCACTCGAGTAGGTTATCTGCATATATACAGTAGCTGAAGAAGTAATATCGAGTGATGAACCATGCATCTTGGCAATGTGATAGTTGTATTCAGAAGAGAACCAGAGCCATCTCTATACAAGCGATGACCACCTAGACGGCAATAATACCCTAGGTAGGTGTCGTATCAAATGCAACACCACGCGTACGGGTTGGCAATTACGCGAGTGGCTGTGTATGAATTGCTGTAGGTGGGGTTTTGTTTTTGATGTTGAAGTTCCTAAATATTAAATCGGCAGGCAGGCACAGTCATAGATAAATACTGTAAAGAAGCTTTACTTTTAGCTACTCGAACCGCAAGACGATGGACTTGGCTACCCACCCTTCACACCCTCAGCTAGGCGAGGCCTAGAGTCGGTGAATTCATTAATCTTGATGATGCGGCGAGGTCAAGACTGGTGGTGATGGTGTTAGCGAAAAAAACATCTAAGTCCTATGGTTCTGTGTCTGACATTGGGTGAAGTTTGTCCAGCGCGTGGATTAGGCGTCGGCATATGACGTTGCACGACAAACCTGTCATCTGATAACTTTAAACTAAGCGGTAATAATAGCTATTTGCTGGAGGTGTGGCGCCATGCCTGAGAAATACTTGTCTTGTCCCCAGTCTCTCGTTGCCGAGCGAGGTAGCGAGAGGCGAATGAGCTTCAAATGAGGCTCTGATGGCTGGGCATGAGACAAGAGAAAACCCACGTTTTAGAATCCTTCGGCAACATAACTCGCAAAAACCAGCCATGGCATTGTATTAAGTGTAGATTCACATTCCACGTGAGTTTCTCATGGTGTACCCAGTCATCTTCTTCCGAGGGTGTGCGCACGGGGTATGTTGTCGGTACTTACTCCAGGGGTATCAGGAGGGTGCAAACGTTGTGGAGGGGTTGCGGTGAAAGCGTGGCACCGTAGATTGTGATATGAGGAGAAGGCGGTAGGCCCCCTAAGTGGAAGTGATGGAGACTTGAAGGGTGTTGGAGCTGAAGTAGAGGTGAGGTAGGCGGTGGCGGAAAAGTGCTATGTCGTAACTGCTCTGCTTGTTGTTCTAGGGGCTAGCTAAATTAATGTTTAGTATAGTATTTGCAACGCCGTCGATCAATTGAACGGGCAGAAGTCTTGAGCAAGGTGGTCTGGGTTAGGGGAGTACGTTTAGCTGGTTATCACCGCCGGTTGTTTACCTGGAACAGTTCATTCCACGGTCATTGTCCCTCCATCAGATAAAAATCCCTCAACTACATACATACCTCTACGGTAACAACTGATTTAGTCTTCTCAGACTCCGGCTAATGTGCTAATCTGATGACCAAGGTGGGAATAGACTTCGGGAAGAAACGATATCTGATGAAGAGTTTTCATTTGCTCACTGAACTCCGTTGACAAGTACCTGATGCAGTTTCTAGCCTCTTACGTATGGCTATGCATGTGTGCACCACTGGAGGAGGTTTCGGCGATCCGGATCCTCATCTGATAATTTCTTTTCCCCGAGGCCGCGGCGCAGCTGAAGAATCCGGTAATTACCACAACTGGCATCTGCTAATTGGAGTTCCATCTGGAGACCGAGATTATTGGCAATTGCGTGCTTTCTTCTGTGGGGGTCGCCATCAATAATCGCCCAGATCTAATAATGAAGAGGATCCAAAACTTCAGCACATTTTCCTGCCAGCCATGTTCTACAGTATATCAGCTTGGCACATCCCTTTTGATAACGTGGGTATTTGCCAGTTGTTACAACTAAGGTGTTTGGAATCTTTGAGGAGATGGCACTCAAGCTCACGCTCAGCCACGTGGGCAGCATCTCACCCATTTTAAAGAGTATCAGCGTCGAATGAAAAGACAATGCTTCAGTAGCAATCTACCCTCAAGAGCACTGTTAAGTACTGTAGAGAATCATCAAAGCTCAAAGTTCCATAGCTATATATCTCAATATAAACAACAAAAATACACTACTTAATTTCTAAACTAATAACGCGAACTTCATAAACTATCAGACTCGTGAAATTTTAATGTTATCTACGAATAAAACGAAACAAGAAGGGAATTTAAAACAGTCTACCAATTCGCATCTAACTCTCCACCATCTGCGCCCTAACGCTATCCGCATACCCCTCGCATCTCCCCAACAGCTCCTCATGCGTCCCGGAATCTCTCACCCCTCCACCATCAACATAAAAGATCCGATGCGCCCTCCTAACTGTAACAAGCCTATGCGCAATCGCAACAACCGTGCACCCACCTCTCATCACACCCTCAAGCGCACTCTGCAACAACCTCTCCGCCTCCGCATCAAGCGCACTACTCGGCTCGTCCAGCAGCAGCAATCTTGGCTGTCTGATGAGTGCGCGCGCAATACTCAACCTCTGTCTCTGCCCGCCAGAGAACGATCTTCCGCCGGGCCCACACACCGTTTCGTAGCCATCTGGAAGCTCCGTGATAGTGTCGTGGATATTTGCGAGTTTGCACGCCGCTTCGAGCTCTTCCTGTGATGGTACGGGCCCAGGTCGCGCTCCAAGGCAGATGTTGAAACGTACTGTCCCTGCGAAGAGGATGCCATCTTGCGGAACGAGCGCAATGTCGCTTCGCAGCTCAAAAGGAGAAAGAAAGGAGATGTCGCGGCCAGAGACGGTGATGGTGCCCGAGTGTGGTGTGTAGAACTTCTCGAGGAGGTGGAGGATGGTGGATTTTCCGGCACCAGAGGGGCCAACGAGTGCGCCGAAGGTCCCCGCTGGAATTGTGAGGGATAGGTTGGTGAGGACCTTTGAGTGTGGGCGGGAGGGATAGGAGAAGGAGATGTTCTTGAATTCAACCTCAAGACCCTTTTCGCCTGCGGCAGGAGGTGGAGGTGGCGGGGGGGTTGCGGCGGAGTCTTTCTCTGGGTCAGTGGGTTTGCAGCGCATGGTGAGGGGAGAGTTGGTGGTATCTTCGTTTAACGGAGTCTGAGGCCCAATACTGAGGAGATGGAGGATGTTTCCGGCCGATAGACGAGCCTTGGTGAGATCGGGGGCCAGCGAAAACATTTGGCCTGCGGATTGCGCAGAGAACAGAAGAGCCGGAAGCACAATGAAGAACTGAGTTTGCGAGTACAGCCCTGAGACGATTTGTTTGGTTCCCCACCAATACGCCATAGCGTACACGAGGTTAGAAACGGAGTAGGCCATTGCGAGCCAAAAATTGCCTTCGGCAATTGCTTTTAGAGTAGCTTTGTAAGGGGCGGCTAACGAGCGACGATAGACTTGAAGCGACTCCTCCTCGAGAGAAAAAGGGGCGATGGTCTTGATTGCCGATACCGCTTCAACCGTGATACCGACCGACTCGGCGAAGGCCTTCTGGTGACGGACTTGAAATTCGCCAAGAACATGGAGGCGCATAAAACCGGAAAATAGCAAGATGGGAACGGTGGCGAGAAGTACAACGGCGATTTTCCAGGCAATTGCGTGGGCAAGCGCGATACCAGTAATCATGTTAACTAGGATGGTAAATATTGTACCAAGAATAACACCCGTCAGAGAACCGAGGGCGTTCGCATCGCTAGAGATATATGAGAGCAGATTTGTTGGGTTCCGGCCATCAGATTCGTGCCATGATAGATCCTGGTGCAATAGGGAGCGCAAGGAAAGGACTCGGACGCGGTAGAGCATCTTCTCAGCTACCCAACCAAACGAGGAGCCATTGACAACATAAGCGGAAATTTCAACTAGAGCCAAAATGAAGAAGAGAAGACCAAAAAGACGACCAGCTGACAGAATCTTATTGGAACCCTGACATGGGTTGAGTGCATCGATGGTGCTTCCAAAGATAACTGCCTCTGCTGAGTAAACACCACCAATGATGGCAGAGGTGATAAGACCAATAATGACAAACATGGCTTGTGGCTTTGCGAGACGTACAATACCACTGACAGTGGCAAAAAGTGGAAGCGTTGGCTTGTCGAAACCTTTGTCCTCGAGCTTATCCGGAGGAGATTTTTTATCTTCTTGTTTTTCTTTGGCATCCTGCACAGCGGCTACCTTTTCCTCAATTAACAATTGATCTTCCTTGTGTACTGTCGTGATTCCATCCTCTTCGACAAGAGTAGAGGCATCGTCGCGAACCAGGCTCTGCATTCTAACCAACTCTGCATATCTTCCGCTTGCATCAATAAGTTCGCGGTGAGTTCCCCTCTCGGTAACCACACCCTTCTCCATAACCACAATCCAATCCGCCCTCCTCACAGTGGAAAGTCTATGTGCAACAGATACCGTCGTTCTCCCGGCAGCTGCTTTGTCCAGTGTTCTTTGAATAATCGTTTCACTCCTAGAATCCAAAGCTGCTGTGGCTTCGTCGAGAAGCAGAATACTGGGTTTCCGGATCAACGCTCGAGCAACCGCAATCCTTTGCTTCTGACCGCCCGACAACTGTGATCCGTTATTTCCAACGCGAGTGGCAAGACCGTGTGCCAATTTGTTGACGAAAGCGCCTACGTCGGCTTGCTCAGCGGCATCACGTACGAGAGCATATATCTCCTGGACTTCGGGCGTGCATGCAGCGACGGCTGTATCAATAGGTGTTCCACTTCTAATCGCTTTGACGAGATCCTCTAGACTCGAATCCAATAGTGCGTTCTTGAGGTGGGCATGTTCCGCTCGACAAGAGTTGACAAGTCCCAACGCAATATTTTCCAAAATTGATCGGTCGAACAACGTAGGCTCCTGTTGAACCAGGGCCATCGACCCACGATAAAGACGGAGGTTGAGGGTAGAGATGTCTTGACCATCGAGATAGACGTTTCCTGAGTCTGGGTCGTACAGTCGTTCAATAAGGGAGATAATTGTGGATTTTCCGCTCCCAGAGGCACCGACAATGGCAGTGTGTTGACCCGCCGGGATCTTGAGGGAAACTGATTTCAAGACTGGGGCGTCAGGACGTGATGCGTAGGTAAAGCAAACGTCCTTGAGCTCTAGCTCGCCATCGAGTGGAGCGCATGGACCTGCACCTCCTTCGTGTGTACCGTCGATCGCTGACTCCCGTCGGATAGTTTCCATCAGTTTTTGAGATGCACCGGCTGCAGCCCCAAAGATCTGAAGGAACGGGGCGACCTGCGAGAGAACGAAGGAAGCTACATTCAAAATTCACGGTTAGCAAATTTATCGCGGAACTGAGTGGGGAGGTTGTGGAAACTCACCATCAAGCAACACAAAGATAACAGTATACACAGCACCGACCGTTCCACCAGTCTCACCGCCCCCCGCTGCGGACGCCGCAATATGTCTACTTCCCTGCCAGAACGCTAAAGCATTTGCGCCATATCCAATAAAGAACATAGAACCCAACTGAGTCGCTGAAGCAACAGCTTTCTTCAACCCAAGATCTCTCACCGTCTCCAACTGTTTCGCAAAAATCCCCTCTAATTTTTCCCCCGCATTAAACGCCAGGACAATCTGCATATTCCCCAAACTCTCTGCCACAATCCCTGTAGCCCCCGCAATATGATCACTCATCCCGCCCGCATATTTGGCGACATATTTCCCACCCAGCATCACGGTAACCATGAACGCCGGGATAACCGCGATCAATATCGAGGTAAGTTTCGCATCTTTATAGAAAGCAACTCCATATGCCGCGATAAAGTACGACATGGAGGTGATACAAATCCCGACTTTCTCCGACGTCCCCGTTTGAATTATCTCAAGATCCCCAGCCAAGCGTGAAGAAACCTCGCCGGCCTCGAGCGTATCAAAGAAGGCCGGTTCCTGCCGAAGCAGGGCAGTGAAGTAGCGTTCTCGTAGTCGTCGCACAAGCCGTTCGCCAAAGAGTGACCAGGCGCAGTACTGGATGTAAAGGAGACAGAAGTTTGCGATGGTGACATAGAGAACGAATAACACCTTGTTGTTGACGGCAGTCTGAAGTAATGATCCGGGTTGGGTGTTGGGGCCGCATGAGTGCGAGGTGGAGTTGAGGTTGTCAACCAGCTCCCCGAATAAGATACCAAGAAGTGGGTATGGAACACCAGCACCGGCTGCAGCCACCGCGCCAACGACAATCAAAAAGTAGTCGAAGGGCTCAGCTCCGGATTTTAGAAGAAGTGAGAAATATGTGGAAGTCTTTTTCAGGCTTTCGGTGATAGCGGGTTTCTTGACCCGCTTCTTTTCGGCCACAGTGGTGGATGTGGAGGATGATGGCGTTGATGGATTTTCTTTGATAGCAGTAACATCTTGGGTTGGAACTGCTGGTGATGATGGTACTGCTGCTGTTGGTACTGTGGTGGAAGGGATGGGAGGTACAGCTGCTTCGAGGGAGATACATCAGCAAGAACAGACAAAATAAACCACAACCCGGTACCACCAAAACTCACCAAGAGCTATCGCAACATCTCTATCGAGAGATGCCCGCGACAGAGCGTCCTGGGAGGTCATATTGGGTCACTCTGCAATAGAAGACCGACAAAATACAGCAGCAGCACTCGATCAATGTAATCTAAGTATCTACCCATAGGAACAACACCCTCTGGTCGAGAAGAGCTCTATCCCACATCCATGGCCATTTCCTTATTCCCGACCTCAAAAATCCAGCAAAAAATTAAAAACAAAGCTAGGGAGTTTACCCTTGGGACTTGCTTTCATGCCCAGACTTTTTCGCCGAGCTCGCAAGCTCCATTCGCCGCGAAGCGAAGCTGGTATACGAGAGCACTTGGAGACCTTCCTCCACCGCCAAAGTCCGCTATTTGCAAACAACTTATAGAACCTGATTAGGTCAATTCTTGGCAAAAGCAAGTTTTGCATGGAACAAGGTTCACACATATCTGATCCGCCGTCACATCACCCCTCCATGCATGAATGGACAGGGTCAAGGGTGGTTCATGCGGGGTTCCTGGTCTGTGCTTGGAGCATCAGATATCGCGTGCTTGCGCTTGCAGGGAAAAAGTTTTATCTGATCATGTCTAACGCTGTTGGTGATATCAGATCCGACCCGTTATCAGCAGCCGATCAGTTGCATGCGCGAGCAAACAAATCGAGTACTTAGTACGTAAAAAAAACTGTGCTGAGCTAGTACAGGTATAGACCAGCTGTTAACCGAACAGGAGTCAGGAGCTCTGAAGAGGAATCCGGATCATGGAAGGTTTGGATCACCAGATACCGAGGGCGGTGATCAATTGACCAGACAACAGCATCGTGTGAAATGTGAAATAATGTCTATTCTAATGATCAAAGCCCAAACACCCTATTCTACCCATATAACAAAAACTAAAGATATACATTAACCCAGCCCAAACGCCATTCCCACGCAAATCTATCGCATCACATTCACTACTGCTCCTCCACCACAACCTTAGGTTCCGCCCCATCTGCATTAATATTCAGACATCTCCAGCACAGGCTCAACCCCAAATCATCTCCGAAGCTCTGTACCAACGGCTCAACACCATGCGTCAATCCATACGTCGGGTGATACATAACTGCCTTCTCACCTAGCGCCAACACCAACATCGGCGCCATCTCCGGGAACTCCGCAAGCTTCACCTCCTCCCCATTCTCGGCAGCAACAATACTCAGCAACAGATTTGTCGCTGCGAAGCATCCCATCAACAGGGCAGTCCCGCAGCGCTTGATGCCTGACCATTGCACGATATCTCCAATCGCAAAGTGTGCCATGTGGTTTGGAACCTCGTGGGGGAAGTTCAGCGAGGCGGAGATACGGACGAGACCGGTGTCTTTATCGAGTGCAGAGGTGGGAAGAAACCCAGTGGAGGGGTGTTGGCGCCCCACACACCAGATCACGCCGGAAGTCTTGATGGTCGCGCCGGTAGAAAGAAGTAGCTCGCCGCCTTCGACTTCGGCGTTGACACGGGTGTTGAGTAGTACTTCGACACCAGATTCTTCAAGAAACTCCAGGGCTTTTGTCTTGAACTCTTCTGGCAGGGGCTCCGAGGAGAGTAGAGTGCTGTGGGAATGTATCAAAGTAATCTGTTTTCCGGGGTGGGTAAGCTTTAGCTCGCCGGCGAACTCAGTACCCACAGCTCCTTTGCAAATATTAGCTCCGAACTTGGCAGTTTGGGGGTTTGAGAAACAAACCTCCACCGATTACCACGATCCGTTCCTTCGCATCAACAAGCTCCTTCACTAACGCTGTAGCATCGCGGATATATTCCTCCTTTGTTGTTGCCCTCGGCTGTGCCGGCCAATCGCGTTGTAAACCGGTCGCGCAGACTAGGTAGTCATATTCCATCGATTTCTCCTCTCCAGCAAAAGTGTAAACCACCTCTTTCCGCTTGGGGTCTAATCTCTCTACTCGTCCCTTCACTACTAGCACATCTTTCAGGTAAGGAATCTCCGCATACTCCTTCCAAGCTCTTGGGACGGTTGTTGACACATCGGGAGAGGTGTGGACAAGCGGGGTGCCAACAGTGTGGTATATGCCATCGCGCTCGTCAAGAATCGTGATTCTCGGTGGTATGCGGGGCAGTTTTTTGACCGCTGGGAGGTTGTATGGTCCTGCCTGATGCGGAGCTTCAGACAGGATCTTTTGCAGATTTATGACTGTTGACAATCCTGCGTAGGCGCCGCCGACGATCAAGATGTGTTTTGGTTTTTCAGCCACTTCATGCAAGTTATTGTCGCTGATCGCTAAGTTCCTTGTGGAAGAAGACGAAAGATTTTTGGAAAATCTAAAGAGCTTCTGGAGACGGGAGAAGGTCGAGCTGGTAACATGCCAGCGAAGAGAAGACATGAGATTCCCCATTTTTGCGGAGTGTATGTGGGAAGGATGAAAAATTTCGGGTAACTATGGAGGGTGAGGGTGAGAGAAAAAAAGAGCTTTTACTGGAGCTTTGAGGCATGGAACGAAAGTCTCAACAGCTCTTCTCGGAACCAGTCGGTCGAACCACTTTGCAAGGGCTCCTCACAGAAACTTTTTTTGGTCTTGGCTAGCGCTTATGCACCCTGGTCCCTGATCATACTTTACTAATACTTCGTTTCAGGGTACCTGAAAGTGACTTCACCACTCAGAATCGGGAGCTCGGCATAATTCGGTATTATTAGATCGGATACGACAGGAATTATGTAGTATGTTTTTAGTTGCCAGTTTGGAGTGGTGACGCGTGGTAAGAGTCTATGCGCCGAATAATTCAACAGTTTACCCGGTGAACCTCCTCCTCATGTCCTCCAGAGAGCGTAACTCTGCCGTATTTCTACCCTACAGTCTACTACTCCCTTTTCTAATCCTAAACAATGCCCTCCCGTTAACGCGTTCATCATAACTCCCCAATCGCCAACCTAACCTTAAACTGAGTCAAATAATGATTCCGAAAAGGCGCTCCCAGCGTCCTGCTCAACACTGCTAGTCTATCATATATCAACCCAGTTCCACGGGGCCCACAAATTGCCCACGGAGGTGCTGAGGCGTTAACTATCACTGCTTGCAAGTGTGGAATGCACCGCTTGACAAGCACATAATCCGTGCAGAATCACCCCTCCGAAGCTCATACGGCCGGATCCGCATGAGGTTATATATAGTGGCCATTGAGTCCATTCGCCTAGATTAGGGACTCGTTGTCTAGTGGGAGTGTCTAGCAGGGCAAAGCGATATAGAAGATCTTATTGAGTGGAGGTTTTGTTGAATACAGTTGCGGTGGGGTTTTACCAGCAGAAGGCACATGTTTTGGAAACATAGACCTCTCCAGTTACCTTGTCCGACTGCAAAGGCGGAGCTTTCCGGTTCGGAGTACGCTTCGCTAGTGGCCCTTTGACGAGCCGGTTATGCATCACCAGCACAGACCTGGCGCCGCGTTTGCTATGGAATGCTGGAAATTTGCTGTAGAGTTTAGACTGGCCGTGGGTGGTTGGAGTTCACAGTCGACGAAGGCCGCCCGCCGAGCCCGAACTCGAGTTATGGACGTGAGAATAGCGGGACAGCATTTTAGATGGCTCCTTTGAATTCTTGGAGAAAATATGAGCTTATCTAGGAAGGAAGTAAGGGGAAGTAAGGGTATGTACTCAGGTTCACTAGGTGCCGAAAATTGAGCTTGTAGAGACAGTGGACGTCGTCCGAGCGCACACCAATGCTGTTGGGGTACTATTAGAGGAGGATGACACATTCCAGCCATGCAAATGATATTCGGGGAACTCGTAGTTCACTCCGCCCTTCAAATAAAGACATCACGTGCATATCAGAAGCAAATATAACCTTACCCTCGCGGCTATTGTTATCATGCGGTTGAAATTATTCCAATGACTAAGAATGCCCCAAATTAGCAACAAGCCTTCCGTTGCCCAGTTTCCCAGCTGCCCGCCGACGTCCAGCTAGCTTGTACTACATCTTCAATAGATCAACGAGGTTCGAAATCGACAGGCTTCGAGACTACCGGAAAAAGCATCAACAGTTGATATGCCGGGTTCCAAACATACAATCACAAAGAAGTGAAAAACTCGGCAAAAAACTGCGGGGGAAGGGAGGGCCGCCGCGCGCCGATGCCAGGGATAGTCAAAGAGCTCAATTCTAGCACCAGCAAATCTTCGCGCAAGATGAAACCCCACATACATACATTACACGGATCGGACCAAAGAAAAATTTTCATAACGCGCGCCTTAATTTTATACCTATGTACCTCACTTGAGCGATGGATAATGGGACAATCCCGGTCAGGTGGGATATCAGTTGTCTACTTTAGGTTATCTTATATCGAGATAATCAGCTCACTCTCCCACAACAAGAAAATCCGCAAGGGTTACCACACCCCATCCCGCGCCCTTCATGATTCATCAGATATGGTAACCACTTGTACATCCCATCCAGGTACTTTCAATGTGGCACTAGTTCTGGCCTTGTTTTGAGTTATCTGATCGAACTCCGAGGCAGGTTCTTCCGCCTACGCCTAGCTCTAGGAAATCTCCGCTTTGGGAAATATACATCTTCGCTTCTTCTAAAGACATTTCGATCGACTAGAATTCCCATCCCACGCTACGCTCTCGATATATACAACGGTACTTAGGAGCCCTGCCAATAGTACGCTACTCGCCTACCAAATCCTGTGGGTCGTCAAGTTATTCCGCTTTGTATACACGGGGACAAGATGGAGAGGGCATGTACCGCGGTTATGACGTATCATATGTAGACTGCGCCTTCGACAGCGGACTCAAAAAATTCATCTTCCAAAAACAGGGGTAGTAACCCAGCAACCAGTCTCTGTCCACAAGACGCCCCTCATCCATGAATCCGTATTTTTCCGCAAAGCGTTAAAATCCCATTCCCTCTGCGATTTCTCTTGCTACTTTCTCTGAAGTATATCCTCCGATAGTATCTCAGTTGCAACCTCCGAACTTGCGGTCTCTGGTTTGGACTTTAACGCACACACGTCATCACCACGCACAACACAAATCGTTTGGCATTCGCCACACTCCACCGACACTCAAGGTCCCTAAACTCTTGAAAAACTGTCCTACACAAGAAAACAGTGAGTAGTTATTCCACAGCAGGAGAGGCATTAGCTTACATTTCATAGAGCATTGCCAAAGGATCTTCGACGCATTCACTGAAACCGCCAAATTCATAAACACTTCAAACAAATTTGTAAACTCAACCTCGTCCACCCACATATCTACATATCAAAATGGTTCTCGGATCCAATACCAAGGGGTATCGAAACCACTCCACCAGTTGATCCACCACATTAACTATCCGCACCAGGAGCTGCATTGATGGTCCCCCATACGACCTTATCTGCATTGGTTTTGGGCCCGCATCCCTTTCCATAGCCTGCGTTCTCCGCGACCAACGTCTTAATGCTCGTGTTCTCTTCCTCGAGCGGCAAACCCAATTCGCTTGGCATTGCGGAATGCTCCTTCCCGATACCCGCATGCAGATCACATTCATGAAGGACATGGCGACCTTCCGAGATCCCCGATCCAAATTCACATTCCTCAACTACCTGCACACCAAGAATCGTCTAGTGTCGTTCTCAAACCTGGGTACCTTCTACCCGCTGAGAGAAGAGTTCAACGACTACCTGAAATGGTGTGCCTCGCACTTTGAAGACTTTGTCAGTTACGGCGAGGAGGTGGTGTCCGTATCTCCCCGTGCTACCTCCGGCCTTGTAAAGAGCTGGCACGTTGCCTCTCGCAACGTGATCTCGGGGGAAATTACAACTTTTGCCGCAAAACACGTTATCATTGCTGTTGGTGGCGCTCCAAAGATCCCTGCACAGTTCCCACAACGGCTGTATGGGACAAGAGTAATTCATTCCTCAAGTTACTCCATCAGCGTTCCGCGTATTTTCCCCAACCGCGATGGCGGATATAAAGTCGCCGTTGTGGGCGGGGGTCAAAGCGCTGTGGAGATCTTCAGCGACATCCAATCACGCTTCCCGAACTCCAAAACAACCCTTTTCCTCCGCCAATCCGCCCTGAAACCAAGTGACGATAGCCCCTTGTTCGTTCTCCGCTCCCTCGGTTTCCTAACTTAAACTAACGACTGGTGTAGCGTAAACGAAATCTTCGACCCCGACCGCGTAGACCCCTTCTTTTCCCTCCCCGCCGACGTGCGTCGGCAGCAAATCCGTGACGTCCAAGCGACAAACTACTCCGTCGTTCGCCTCGAGCTGATCGAACACATGTATAACGTGATGTACCGGCAAAAGCTTCGGGATCCTGATCAGCGTAATTGGGCACACAGAATCCGTTCGCAGCAAGAGGTGCGGTCCGTGATCGAAAGGCCAGATGGGAAGGTGGATTTGGTATTGAGAAGTGGAAACGGTGGAATTTTGGAGATTACTACGACCGACGGCTTCGATTTGGTCGTGTTTGGAACCGGATATAAGCGCGATGTGCATAAGCATTTGCTGCAACCGGCGGAAGGACTGTTTGAGGGGGAGGATTGCACGGTGGATCGGAAGTACAAGGTGCAGTTTAAGGAGGGAGCGGTGGCGAGGGATGTGGGGATTTGGCTGCAGGGTTGTTGCGAGGCTACTCATGGTGTATGTTATGCTCCCCCATGAAGCTGGTAGAAAGCTTTACTGACGTGTTTAAAAAGTTGAGTGATAGTCTTCTTTCGATCCTGGCGGTGAGAGGTGGACAGATGGTGGACTCCATCTTTGGGGAGCAAATCGATGCATCGGCTGTGGGACAGCAGATCCGGGCACAATTGTGAAGAAATTGTTTGAAGGGATAGTGGGTTTTTTCTTTGGATCTTCTTGGTTCTGATGCGTTGTATACAATATCAACATAGATGTAATCATGTATGACCTCGAAGATAGTACAACGTTGTTGAAAAAGCGAGCTTTAATTTGTATTTCCTTTATTCGTCTAGTTACCGTCTGTTTTTGCAATGGAATTTTTTGGTAGCAGCGAGTCTTTCGCACGATGATTACTAGTGTCGCCACCTACGGCTGACTTCGGCGGTTTGTCACCGCTTTCTTTCTTAATTAGCTCTCAGGAAAGGATAAAGGGTAAGAACTCCTCTATCATGTATAGTCACTCGATTCTTCTTATCCCTACTGTTGCATATCCGGTGGCAAAGGCGGCAAAAGGCCACCCAGAAGTCGCCACTTTCTTGTACTATATATCTTGAGTCTTTCTCCTTATCTCTTCTCTCTGTACAATAGTCTATGCACACGGTTTTCCCCTTCCATATCGTAACATACACACTCGATTTCCTAAGATTTATTGCACTTCCTATCCTAGATGCCGATCAGTTCTATCAACCAATCGGGAACACGGAACTGCTCAGTCTAACATTGATCCGACCAAACAACCTGCAAAGCTGAAAATTGCAATAAATGAGTGTAGCTGATACCAACCAAGGTTTCACCTTGTTAATGCCATGTTCCTGCTGAGCCAACTTGGCCAGATATGACAGCTCGACATTCCTCGATGGGTGAAACTAGAGCCCAAACTAGCGAAATAGTTTCACAGGCTTCGCCAATCATACCCTATCACTCTGCAGTTTGCAAATTGGCCCTGTTACTTTGAGCTCAAAATAGATATATTCGCCAGAGCGCCAAAACTCAATATTGGCCCCTTGTATATATACCTGTGTGAGAAGCTATGGTCATCACCGTTGACAGTTACAGCGAATGGTAGGGTCTCTGTGATCGTATTATGCAACTAGATTTGTTACTTTTCGATGAAATTATGTCGTTGTTAGCTAGAAGGTTTCGTTTCAAGCAATTTATTTGCATCTATCTAGTTGAACTCAGCCCACGCCGATGGCCACAGTAGTTATGAATATGTAGTCGGGTGGGGTTATTTGTGTATGTGTTCCGACCCATTAGCGAACCCTCCAGTTCGCGAACTAGACTTACCGGTTCGCAATATTTTGTCCCGTTCGCAAACCGGACAAGAGGTTTGCGAACTGGTCGATTTATGCGAATTCTACCCATTTAATTGTCTCAAGCGCTGGGAAGCCCCATTTAAAGACACTACAATTTGCGTGAATGGACACGATACTAGATAACTATAGCTGGCTCAACAACTTCCATCAAATTCAGCATGATGCAATCTCCAAGTCCTTGTCGAGTCACTGCCACTATCAATGTATTACTTCATGTAGTCTTCATCATAGTTCCTATATTATGAATATCTATTGGACACTATATGCATGAAGTCAGGACTAAATTTCTCTACCAGGTGCAGG
>Ga0307512_10001754_pt1 | contig 29599 bp, 16 predicted proteins | sample 14_EM_MG_FD_200267 | JGI IMG/M metagenome (GOLD analysis project Ga0307512, IMG submission 200267) | Populus trichocarpa ectomycorrhiza microbial communities from riparian zone in the Pacific Northwest, United States - 14_EM | ecosystem: Host-associated > Plants > Roots > Unclassified | place... | reverse complement strand
TGAAAATGAAAAAAAAAAACAAGAGTAACGATTGTAATTGTGGTTGAACACGATGAATATAATATTATATTTCATTTCCATTTCCATCTCACACCCAAACATCCCATGAGAGAAAAGTAAAAGACAAGTAAAGCTAGTAGTCGCCACTTACATTGGTGGTCTAACTTTGTAAATCTGACTTGACAAGCCCTTTAACCAACACAACCCTTATTGCTTGCTAGGAAATGACTCCAGTCAATCCTCTCGGCCTTTTAACCCCAATAATGTGAATCCTAATAACTAATACTAGCCCTCTACCGATATTATGTTGTGAGTGGTATTTCAATTTAACTTTTAATGCAAGAAAATATATGTAATCAAATTGTTTTTAAGTATTCAATTTTTTTTTATTAAGAGGTGAGAAGATGTTTTTTTTTATGTTTAATAAAATAAGTTAATATATATATATATATATATATATATCAAAAAGAATTATTAATAATAAGTAAATAACAAAACAAAAAACTATTCTTTTTAGTAAAAACAAAAGATAGATGCAAAAACAAATGTTTTACTCTAGTTATTCCTTTTATTTTAAATATTTTTATTTATTTTATATTAGAGATTAATTCTAATTTCTAATAACAAACAATTTTTGTGTTTCAGAAATGCACTATGCAAATAAAATTTATTTACATAAAATATAAGAGAAAAAACATTGGAGATAAATTGTAATAGTCTTTTTGAAACATTATGAGTTTTTTTTTTAAAAAAATAAAAGATCATTCACTATTTAAAAAGTGATAAACCAAACAATTTAAAAAATAAAAGAGAGGGTTTTAATAAATATTTAAATATAAAAAGTTAATGAAAAAGAGAAAGAGGTTAGACATTGTCAGGCCTAACATGTCAACCCATGCACCTAACAAACCATCAAAAAGCTCAGGTTCGCGCACCAAGCTAGTTTTATTTTTTAAGAAGCAGACGACATGCTCCATTTTTTTCCTTTTAACTAGTGATTGATCGCCTGCTATAGTAGACAACTTGTTACTTACTAAATTGTTTCCCGTTACCTCCATTGACTGAAAAATGAAGGTCCAAGCTTTTGAATCTCCAAAACCCATTTTCTAACTTGTTTTCTCTAAAAACACCTCAAAAATATCTAGAGATTTTGATAAACTCATTCTCAACCCTCGAAACACCCTCAGAATGCTTAAAAACATTAACAAATAAAAATACTCAACGGACCTCAATCTATCTTTTCTAACATGGTTATAGGGAAACACCTTCTCCATTGAACTACTCTCGAGAAGTTGTAACACTAAAATCAACTTTTTGGAAGACAAAATGTGATCATCAAAGCACTTCTTTTCTCCTCAATATTTTTTGATGAATTTCTGTCTTATTTCTCAAAATACAGGATTGAAAATGAAAACAAAATGAAATTTGATACGGAAACATGAATTGCTCAAATATTAGAGACCGAATGATAGAAAAAATAAAATTTCAAGTGTCAACTTGTAGTTTTTAGCATCAAAATCTAAATGAGTCATGTTTTGTTGTTTTTTTTTTTTGTTAAAGTTGATACTTGTTCTTTTAATTTTATATTCAAGCCCAATTAAATTTTGATTTCACAAAATCAATACTTAATTCATCTTGAACACTCTTCAAAGAAGGACACGTGAAATACAATGTAAATTAAAAGAAATGTATGTGTATAAAAAAAATCATGCTAAATATAATTTGAGAACATAAAATTGCAAAGAATAAAAATTTGATGATTGAAGTGAAAAAATTGTTGATTGAACAATACAATCCAAGTAATTTGTAAGGTGGGCTACTGTGAATTACCTAATTCTTTTAGTTATTTATAAAATAATTATTGATTGTTTTTATTCCATAACAAGCAATGTTTTTTTTTTGTCAGCTTTTGTACAGACTAAATTTATTTTTAAAATGATTATAAAAACACACTACCTTTTATATTGATATTCTATATTTATAAAAAAAAATACTTTTTTTTCTTGAATATTAATTTTAAGGTTGAACTTAAAAAGTTATGAGAGAGACTACCTCTCATAATGATAAAACAAATGTGCAGTTGTTGCTCATATCTTTTTTCTTTGTCAAAAAAATAAAATTAAAATTATGAACTAAAAAATCAATGTATACAAAGTAAGTTTTTTCAAATATTAAGACGACATCATCTTTAATAAACCGAAGCCCCGAGCTAATCTATTAAATCCGCGACTCGGGTCATGGATCTGATTGGCTTAATAACATCATTTTTTTATGAAATAATCTTCATTTAATTATATAATAATAAAAATATATGCTATCAAAAAAATAACAAGATAAAATTAAAAAAATTGATGTGATGTAAAAAACTTGCTAATATAAAAAAAAACTTACTACAATCTTATTAAAAATAAATCAAATAGTATTTATAAAATAATATCTAAAATACACTCTGAATCATTTTAACAAATTAATAATATTTTAAATTAATTATTTTAAAAAATTAAATTTAAATTAATAAAAACAAAAAGAGACCATACATGCAACTTTGAGTAGCCTAATATGCTTGATCCTCTTAAAAGAGCCCAAGCACATGGGTCTGCTATGCTAGACTTTTGTGTTTGTCTTAATTAAAAAGCTTAGACTCGTGCCTATTTTTTTCCATATAAGTAAATAACATTTCATTTTTTTTTGTTTTTTTTAAAATAGGTGATAGATTGCCTACAATAGCAAGTGATATGTCACCTATTGTCGTGTTATAGAGTCACATGTGATGATTCAAAGTTCAAGTGTTTGAACTTTAAAAACTCAATTTTAAATCGTTTTTTACTTGAAAGCACCTTTGAAATATCATAAAAATCTATCACAAACCACTTAACAACCTCAAAATCACTAAAAAAACACAAAAATCAATCGAATTAAAAATTCTAAACGGAACCCAAATTGCTTTTTCAAGCATATTTATAGAAAAAAATTATCATCATCGAACTTTTTTTATTAAATGAAACTCGTTGACACTAAAATTAATTATTTTTGTCGCTATATTATGGCAAACTAAAAACCTTTTCTGTCTTTTCTCAAACTTAGGATTGAAATGTTAAGAAAATATATTTTTGGACTAAAATTAGATAAAAATTAAAGGGGCTATAAAGAAAGAAAAAGGAAAGTAGGTCCACTAAACATAATATTTTCTAGTGAATTTAAAATTGGCTATGGGATTTTTCATTGATTTACATTCTGGTTAATTTTTGTTGAAGTTTTTCTTTTCTTAACAATTTTTTAAAAATTAGTCATTAATTTGGACTTAGAGAAGGCTGTAATTGAAAAAAGATATTGAGAACAAAATTAAAAAAAACCTTGTGGTGACATGAATTGCTACAATGATTTATCTAATTGATTTAGTATATTTTATAATTATAATTGTAATAATATATAATATTGTAAAAAAAAAGTTGTTCAGTCATTATCCAATGAAAATACCACCTGTGTCTAGAATGAATGATTTGACAGCTTTTCAATTTACAAATGAGCATTTCTGGCTTTACAACACGGTATTGTTTAAAGCTTCGCTGGAAATTAATAGGGATATTTTGTTGCCCAGTACCAACATAATTAAAAATCATAATTTTATTTTATTGTTAATATAATAATAGCTGAAAGTTTATATATTTGTTAATTTTAAGATTTTTAAAATTAATTAAAATATGTGTAAGTTAATCTAAACACCCACATTAATAAAAACAAAACATAATTTTATATAAAACCAAGATCTTAGGTTTGATAATCTTATTAAACTCATACTCTTTTAAGTGATTAAAAAAATCATATTACATTTTATATCAAAGATGGTCAAATATGGAAGTCAAATGGATGGATTTTTTTATACATAACCGCACCGCGGGACCACGGAAGAATTAATGAAAGTCATATATATTAATTATTATGTCAAAATGTTGGATTTGAAAATTAGAAAGCACATATCTACCTAACACCTCTTTTCTTAAGCCAAACAAACAACATATGCTTGTTTGGTAACGTGATATAGACTGTTTTTTGGCTAAAAATATATATTAAATTAATATTATTTTAGTATTTTTTAAATAATTTTAATGTGTTAATATTAAAAATAAAAAATATAAAAATTATTATTTTAATATATTTTTAATTAAAAAATACTTTTAAAAATAATAATATTATATGTAATACACTAACATGCAACAAAAACTTAAACAAATTTTTTGTTGATTAGACCTTATTTATAATTTATTTGGATCATACTTGTGATTCATTTTTATAATTGAGCAAATAAAATATCAAAAGTTCAAAATCATTATAAGCCTTTATTTTTTTATTGTGATTTATGAATTATATTTTTTATTTAGTTTGAAATATAATATTATTTAATTATATAGTCGTTAACTTTAAAATCCTTAAAATTAATCGAGATATACGCAAACTGACTCGAATAGATATGTTACTTAAACAAATTACTACATGCTTATTTAGTTTGAAATACACATACTGTTTTGAAGAAATATATTCTGGTTTTTCTTTATTTATAGCTGATAAAAATTAGTATTTTAAATGATGCTAACGTTTTACATGAGAAACAACAAAACATAAAATCTCGTATAATTCAATTCTTGTTTTCAATCGATTACCAATAGAAGTTGGAATTTCATACTTGACTCTGGGCCACTTTTCTTTTAAAGAAATTATTACATAACAAGAAGCAATCAATTTGAAAAAAGAAGAAGCAGTTACAAATCCAAAAACCCTTACACGTCCTCATCATCCATAAAAAAAACAAATTGCATATTCCAGAATCCATCCCTAATCCTCTCTCCAAACACTCCCGATTCTTCCATATTACTTACTATATATACACACACAAACAGACACATGGAGGTTTTCTTTCCCTCTCTCTGTTTGCTTCCTCCCCGTCGTATATAAATACCAAATCACAACAAACTAACAAACCAAGCGCAGACGTGGAGATGGTGGCAGAAGGAGGAGAAGAGGGGGGGAAGATAAAAATTGGAGTTTGTGTGATGGAAAAGAAGGTGAAATGCGGCTTCGAGGTTCTGTTTCTCTTTATTTTTTTTTTCTATCCCGAAACCAGAAACCGAAAACTATAAAAATCATTACTAATATAATCAAAACATTTCGCTACTGCTTTAATAACACATACATTTTTTTTTTTGGTTTCTTCAGTTGTTATCAGCTCCAATGGGACAGATTCTTGAAAGATTACAAGCATTTGGTGAATTTGAGGTGCTTTTACTATTTCTTTTTTGAATTTATAATTTCCTTTTTCGTTTTTATGATTTGTTTTTTGTGTTTGTAATGTTGTAGGTTATACATTTCGGGGATAAAGTGATTCTTGAAGATCCAATTGAGAAGTAAGACTGGATTTTATTTTTATGTGATTGTTTTAGACTTTTATTACGTTTCAATTGCAATAAAAAAATGCACTGGATCCTTGGATTTTATTTGCTGTTTATATTTTGACAAATCAATCCACATTTTCAGTTTTTATACTCAGAATTGATGATCGTTAAATGTTGTTTATTTTGGCATTTTGTTTTTATATTTGCCTGTTTTCTTCTTAAATAAATTAAATTTTACCTTCCATGTTGCGGCTTCAGCCTTGGAGTTTTTATTTCACTGCCCTCGAGGAAGTTGACTGATTTGTTGCACTCTTTACTCGTTTCAGCTGGCCAATATGCGATTGCTTGATTGCTTTCTATTCCTCTGGTTATCCCCTTGAAAAGGCTGAGGCATATGCCACTTTGAGGAAGTAAGTAGCATTTCTTGCTCATGTTCCAAGTTCAAATGATTAGTGAATTGCACATGCTTCTTGAGATGAAAGTCAACTGGAAACTTCATACACGCAAATGATTTTCTACTCACCTTTGAGAAGCTGAAATCTTTTATTAGTGTCTAGATGCTTTTTTTCATCTATAATTTGCACTTTGTTGCTTTTATCAGTGACATGTGAATATGGACAAGGAATGAACCTTTTCTTGATCCATTAAAAAGTGAGTAGAAAATTATGAAGTGGTGGAATAAAATTTTGTGCAGTAGTGTAATCCTGCCTGGTCGCTGTTCAATCTCATTGCATTGAAGAATGCCATGCTTGTGTATCTTTAACTTTCCTTTTATATTAAGTCCACTGTTCCTGATAGACCTTATTTGCCCCACTGCACAAGCTGCTGCTTCATGTCTATCCACATTTGTTCACTGTTAAATTGCTCATGCTTTTGACTCAGGCCTTTTCTAGTGAATGAGTTGGAGCCGCAACATCTTCTTCATGACCGGCGGAAGGTGTACGAGGTATAAAGTCTAAACGTCCATCTTATCCTCAGGATTTCTTTGTTTTGTGTTTCACACCTGCTTTGTAAGACATATTGCATGCCTTGGTACAATAGTTTATTATGACACACACACACGCATGCGTGTGCGCGCCCGCTCAACAAACAATTTTCTACTCTTCCTCTTGAAGAATGCTTTCCAGTTATTCTTTTTTTTTTCTTTTTTTTTCCTGAGGGTTCTGAGGCAAGTGCTCGACCATATGATTGGTCAGTCCTCTACTGAAAGGGGTGAACCCATTGCACTGCAAAATATATTTCCTTAAATCTGCCAGTCCTCATCGATGGAGTTTACTAATGACTAATTGAGCTGTGCATGTGCATTGTTATTTCTTAATTTATTAAAGCTAATCAATTGTTTTCTATTTGTTGTGGCTATTTAAGCGTCTTGAAATGTTTGGAATTCCTGTCCCGAGATATGCCCTTGTTAATAGGGAATTTCCATATCAAGAGCTGGATTGTTTTTTCGAAGAAGAAGATTTTGTTGAGGTACATGGAAGTCGTTTTTGGAAACCCTTTGTAGAGAAGCCTGTTGACGGTGAGCATATTTCATACATTTATCAAGTTCTGTGATTTATGCTGTTTTTCTCATTAAGATTTGGCTAAACAATGCGGCATCGCTCCATGTATTTTGCTTGATGCTTGTATAGTGGACTGCTATCTCTATTTGCTAGGAAAATTATTATTCATGCTTTGGACATAAAGTGCGTGTATCTGATGCGAGAACTTAGTGCTTTGGACATAATTATTATTCAGTGATGAGAGAACTTAGTTCATCAATACTTTTTTGTGTTGTGTATGGACAGCTTTATTATTATCGTTTTGAATTTCTACCTCCAAAAAATAAAACTGTGCAATGAATCAGTGTTTCCATTTTTCTGATATTCTCAGTTTCTGAAGTCATCAATTTGTACAAACAGTGATGTGTTTTGTGCCCGTCATATTGATCGATTAAATGATTCTCTTTTCTTAGAAGTCCTAGATGGACTAATGTGCTTGGATTGCATAAAGATGTTGCTTTAAATAGACACTGCCTATAATTTTTTATTTTGTAGTTATGAACTGTTGTATTCATTCCATGTTGCACTTACATTAATTTGTAAGAGCTTTCTTTACAATTAGCATGCATGACAATGACTCCCATGTTGTACTTTTGTGAAGGGGATGACCATAGTATCATGATATATTATCCCAGTTCAGCAGGTGGAGGTATGAAGGAATTGTTTAGGAAGGTAGGTTTATCAACAACTTTTGTTTTTCTAATTTGGTAGCTAAACTCTGTTTCTTTGTCTTTCTTTTTCCCCCGATGACATTAGTAAATCTGCAATGCTATGCAGGCATTCTTAAAGCGTTGGTGCTTCTCATATGAAAGAATTCGAGGCATAAAAATATTTACAAAGATAGGAAAACACTAATGGGGATTGGTTTAGACCCAATTTGCTTTTGCTGCTGTTTTGCCTCGGTTGATTCTACCTTTTTGTTTATTTGTCTACTTGGTTCTACTGGTATTAGGGGTGAGCAAAATAACTAGATTATCCAGAATATCCGTAAAAGACTGACCTGAAAAAACCGAGAAACTGAATTTGTTGGATAATCTCAGATATAAATTTTTTAAAGAAATTTGGTTCGGTTTGGTTTTAGTTTTAGAAACCAAAAAACTGACAAAACTGAACTGCAAAACCAAACCGAAAAATCTGAGACTATATAATTAGACCGAACCAAACAACCTAATTTTTGTCTAAAAAAAATCAAAGCTTTGATGAAAATAGCCCATTTTTTTTTGGCCCATTTGGACTCATTCGGTTTAAAAAAAAGTAAAACCAAACCAAACAAAACTGATTGGTTTTTATTTTCATTTGGTTCAGTTCAAAATGTTGAAAAAAAAATTCGGTTTGGTTGGATGGTTTTGGTCTAAACTAAACTGTTTGAACCAATACTGTCCCTGAACTGGTATATAGACAAGGATATCGATCCATAATCTGAACTGGTATTCGGTGTGGCCTTTTTTCTTTTGCTAGATACATGTATTTTCCACCCTATTTGTGCATGGCTATGGAATTATTAAGGCACACCTTCCAGTCATACTTGCATATAGTTATTTGCATCTCACATTTCAAGATGCCTGATGGCTTGGATGTTGGAATGGTTTTGTATTTGCTGATCCATTGTATTTTCATTATCTATCACAGTACACTTACATGATCAGGTCTTATTGCAGGTTGGTAATCGGTCAAGTGAGTTCCATCCAGAGGTTAGAAGAGTGAGGCGTGAAGGCTCTTACATATATGAAGAATTTATGCCAACTGGAGGAACAGATGTGAAGGTTGTATATAGTTTTCTGTAAAAAGTTGGCCCTTTTAGTTTTGTTTTACTCATTAATTCTGTGATAGGATGTAGCTTACATTTTTCTATGTTGCTATATGTTTTTAAAGCTCATCAGAACTTGTGATTGATTTGAAATAGTTGGGGTATTTGTCCAGGTTCCTTTGCTGATCAATTTCAATTTGAAGAGAAGATACAGAATTTAACCATGTTATTAGGATTTGAATTTGATTGCATGGCAGCAATACAAATGGAGAATATTATAGATTTCAGCTGTGTTTATCTTTTAAATTGTAACCTGTCACAATAATATCACAGATATAAGAGAGGGAAATAGAATAGATGAACAAAACTTCTGAACCTATAAACTGATATAAATGCTTAGTCAAGTTAAACTGAAATAAGCTGTTAAGATGCATAATTGACCAGTGATATAAGACAGGAACATGTATTGCATTATGAGAGATGTGGCTTACTTGTGTTTTCCTAAGAGAAAATGCTCGTCAAATCTAATTTTGTATAGTGAAATGTGCAGTGTGAAATCTGTGGTAACTTGTGGATTCAAGTAGGAATCAAGCTTTGCTTTAGGTTGAACTTTACCTGTTATGTGAAAAAAGGAATGCTATGTCTACATTGTTTCTATATTCATTTTTTGATTGGTCTTCCTTTGCAAATTTTTGGGCTTTCCCTTGGATTATTGTAGTTAAATTTACCAAATTTGTCAGAAACCTATTAAAGAATTGACTTTGTATGATGTGTGTGTTTTTTGCATCACATCTCAGGGTCTTCTTAAGTGTCTGGTATTTCAAATATTTTTGGCTCACTATTAACCTTTAGTGGTGTGGGTCTGTTATTGCTTTAGTCCATGCTGCTTGCAGTTCTATCCTGCTTTCTGAATCCATAGGTTGTTTTCTTTTGAAAATATTTTGTGTTAGCACGATTACATTTATGCTATCAGTTGTTATTGTGTTTTCTATGCAGGATTCAATTCTTCATCTTGTTTTTGCTTGTTACTGACATTTACAAATGATTATAGGTGTACACTGTTGGTCCTGAATATGCACATGCTGAGGCAAGGAAGTCTCCTGTTGTTGATGGTGTTGTCATGCGAAATCCTGATGGAAAGGAAGTAATTCCCTGTAGCAATATAGTCTACTGAAATGAATCCCCCCCCCTCCCTCCCTCCCTATATATATATTGTATGTGTGGATGAGTGATGATGCACACAGATTCAATTTCTCAGCTGCTTCTTTGTATTCTGCTGTGTTTTTGTTTTTTTAATGCACTAAAAATTTTATTGTTTCTCTCAAATATCTGACTATCTTGTGAGATATTAAAGCATGGGAAAACTGGATTTGTTTAGGCGTTCCAACTTGTTGAAATACAGTTAATTAGAGTTACAACATGGTTGAAGAGTCAATTTTGTAACTGATTTTAAAGTTTACCTGTGCATGCTTGATTTGATGTCATAAGGAATACCAAAGAGAAAAAACAGAGAGAAGTATTATGGAGTAATGTAACTATTGATACCCACTAGGCAAATATTTAGATGGTTTGACCACTTTTGGGGATGTGAGGTCCATGTTTCTCTTTTTATACTTTGGAAAATAGTGCATTGAAAGCCATATGCTATGAAGTTTAGGAAAACAGATGCTATGGAAAAAAAGATATAAACTGAAGAGCAGTAGTTCTTTTTTCTAGTTAGCCAAGCAATGTACAGTTGCCTCTTCTCACCATATCACGTCCCTTAGAGTACCAGCATGCTAGGTATAGTTCTCATAAATTGGAAAATGCTTCTTTTTCATGTCTCGTAGTTCAATAATGCTTTTAGGCTGTAGGTGTCAGAATTGACATATTGCTTCTATTGAATTGACTCTTCCAGTAACTTTAACATAAGTACATTTTAAGTTTTGAATTTTAACTTTGTGTATTAATTGCGAGGCATTGTCAGGCTACCCTTTAAACTTTTCTTGTTCATTTGACTACTCTTAACTGAACTAAGTTTGCTTCTCAAGTGATGGATTGCTAAACTCGTAAGAAAAGGATTAAATAAGAGAAGTAAAAATTCCAGTATACATGCACGCCTGCATACATACATACACGTGCTCTTATTCCAATGCATGTATACTGCAATCAGAAGTCATGACACTGCTGGTTGATTTTATGCATTTATATTCCAGGTTTAGGGTTATATGATGATTGGCCCTCATTTAACTCTTACTGTGTTTGACAGGTGAGGTATCCTGTGTTACTGACACCTAATGAGAAGCAAATGGCAAGAGATGTTTGCATTGCATTTAGCCAGGCTGTATGTGATCTCAATCTGGTTTTAGTTAATTAATGTTTTTCTGGCTTCCAAGATATCATCGTTCTACTTAACTTGATTGTGTCTACTCATGAATATCATATGCAGACTGGTTTCTGTTTGTTTTAGTTTTTATTGCTTTTGCAAAGTGCAATAGTTCCTTTCTCCTGCAATGATGAGTGGTGCTAAATATTCAATGATGATTGATAAGCGTAGGTGCATCAGATGGGTTGCTTCATTGGTGTTTCTTACCCGACATGATTTAGTTATCCAGAGCAATGAGCTCATTTTGCTAGTGTTGTCAGATGTGTTTTATGCGAACTTTTTTAATTTTTATTTTTGGGGAAAAAATTGACTAATAACTCAACAATAGCCTCTTGATTCTTGCTAGTACAACTGCTTTAGCCTAGACTTCCTGGTTAAGACTTGCGTGTCTTCTTCAAAGTCGTCTTTAAGTACATAGTTTGTGGTTGCTCATCATTTCAATGCTGGATATTCCTAACTACTAAACTTTCTTCCCATGAATTAGTGCACTAACCTTCCATGTGATTCATGTATTTTATTTTCATATTAGTAGTGCTAATTCCTTACTGATATTGTATTGCTAGTCAATTCTAAATTATACTTGTTGCTTGCAGGTTTGTGGGTTTGATCTCCTGCGTTGTGAAGGACGATCATATGTTTGTGATGTAAATGGATGGAGTTTTGTGAAAAATTCCTACAAGTAATGGTCAATATATTTTTTTGGTCAATTTTAGTTTCATTAATGTTTGCTCAACCAGTCGTATGCTGTTTCCAATTTAGTCTAAAAAGTTACCTGTCTACTTGTGGAAAATCTCCATTTTTCTGGAAAACAGAAAACAGTAGAAACACGCTTACGGATTGTAAAATGAAAATTACTTTCTTAGACAAGTGTTTTCTATTTCTCCTTTTCTGGAACTACTGACAGTTGGTCAAATACTCCCAACCCTAGAAAGCAAGTGCTGTTTTTTGTGTCTTTTTTTTATCTCATTTTCTTTTACTATCTGAAGGGCAAACCAAAATAAGCCTTTGTTTTCTTTTTTGGAAAATTCATGGTTAGTAAAACATGTTTTTCTAATTTTTCATGTGAGTAAAATTTCTAGAATAAAGAAAACTTCTGAAAGCAATCGCTTCCTTGCAGTTTTTCTAAAAACAAAATCTGATAAATGTATCCTGATTCCTCAACCTGTTTATTTGGTCTAATTACGATGTCTTCATTTCTTTTATCGCATTGGCATAATACATAAAATTATGAAATTAATAGAATGTTTTACTTTTTGTAGTTATCTCTTTTTATTTGATTTACATTCTGTGGTTTACTTATTTTCTTGTTCTTACAGTTTCCACGATTCTTGCAATCTCTTTAGATTTACATACCATCTCCATTCTCAATACAGATATTATGATGATGCTGCTTGTGTGCTGAGAAAGTTGCTTTTGGATGCAAAAGCTCCTCACCTTTCATCAGCAATTCCGCCCACTTTACCATGGAAAGTCAATGAACCAGTCCAGCCTTCTGAGGGATTAACTCGTCAGGGTAGTGGGATTATTGGCACATTTGGGCAGTCTGAGGAGCTACGCTGTGTGATTGCCATTATTCGGCAGTATGTTATATCATTTTCTTTGGCATCTTTACTTCACTTAAGATTTTCAAATCTCCCTTCTTATTTGTGTTTTATGTGGGCAGTGGTGATAGAACTCCCAAACAAAAGGTGAAGTTGAAGGTTACTGAGGAAAAGCTGCTAAACTTGATGTTAAAGTACAATGGGGGACGACCCAGATCTGAGGTGATTCCTTTCTTATTGGGATAAAAAGACATCAGTGGTACATGTTCATTTAATGGTTTTCTAATTGAGTCCTTAGCTTTATATTTTGACAAATACACTTGTATATTTCTAAAAGAAAAAAATAAGTTCATATCCTTAGTCTACATTTAAAAATACCTGTGTTGCTGCTATCTAATTGTGACATTACATGTGGCACAAACCTCATCAAGATGGAGAAAATTTGGTTGGCACATCAATGAGTGATGTGGTTAATCATCATCATTATCCAAATTTAGATATATGATATATAGATGAAAAAATAGAGTTGAAAAAAAAAAAAAAAAATGGAACAGAAAATTATATATGAGATATGAGATTGTGTATCAAAAGATAAATCAGATTTGGGATTAGCATGTCGATAAAAAATAATATTCATCTGTTAGAGATTAGAAGGTTGATGATAAAAAACCCTCTTCGTATCCCATTTTTGTTTGTTTGATTCTCATTTTACATTGAGCTGAAATAAATTATGAGATATGAGATTGTTTATCAAAAATATAAATCAGATTTGGGGTTAGAATGTTGATAAGAAAAATAATCAAGTGTTTGGAGATTAGAAGTTTGATGATCAAAAACCCTCTTCATATTTATTTTTAGTTTATTTGATTCCCATTTTATGTTGAGGAAAAATAAATAAAACCCATTTTATGTCTTTGCCTTCTCTTCTATTTCCCTTTATGGCATGACCTCCCTTGATTCTTCCCCATCATTACAGTGTTGGGAATAAGTTTGTGGGGCCAGAGTTCCAGCTGGCATGGGTAGCCCAGCTTTGGATACTTGTGTAGTTGCAAGTGTCGTTAGCATTTTCCTTAATCTACAAAACTAATTGATGTTTTAGGCCATTTTTCTCCATCTTGATGACGTGTCTCACACATATTGTCATAATGGACATATATCATTAGATAATGGTCATATCAGCTGCATTTTTAGACAGAGACTAGTTGTATTAACTCTCTCTGCCAAAAGTTGAAATACAAGGGCTCAATCAGAAAATTCCTAAAAGTAACTGTACTGCTGATATCTTTATCCCTTTTTTATTCATTTACTGTTCTGTTGTCTTGTAGTCCTACCAAGTTGTTTTATATCAGTTTTTTTCCCTTCTTCCTCAGACAAAACTTAAAAGTGCTGTTCAATTACAAGATCTGCTTGATGCAACACGAATACTTGTACCTCGTACAAGGTATCATTTGAAATTCAACAATTCCTTTGTGCTTTTATTATTGTTCTACCTTTTAATGATACACATTATAGAATTTCATGAATGTGGCATTCAAAATGTTTGGTTATTACCACCATCAACAGTTTGTTTAAAATGCTCTTTGCTAATAAATTTTGTGGCTGATCTATTATCATTGTTAGTGTCATGCATTAAAGCTTTGCCAATGTATTCATACATGACAGCAGATATTTGTCTACTTGATGCTTATAATCTGGAAGATGGAGTTCAACTTTTATTTAGGGCATGAGGATCTGCTTTCTGAAATATATATTGATCATAAGTTCGTGATTTAAAATGAAATAGGGACACAAGCTTCAGAGCACTGAGTATTGGTTCTGTCATAGTATTGAGACTGGTCTTCATGTCATATCTAGCCAGGCTGCTATGAAAATGGAGATTCATTGTCCATATATAACTTTTTTTCAATGCTGATTATGGTTTTTTGATGGTTTTACTCCTCTTTTTTGCTATATAGGCCAGGTCGAGAAAGTGATAGTGAGGCAGAAGACTTTGAGCATGCTGAAAAGCTACGTCAAGTTAAAGCAGTTCTTGAGGAGGTTTTGTTGTTTGTCTTGAATATTTCATTTATGCAAGACATCCTGTCACTTTTCGTGTTTATTATGATCAAGTTTATCTTCTGTATATCTATGGGTTCATATCTTGTTCCATTTCATTTACCCATGGCTATTCCTTCTCTTTGTTTTAATAAATGAGTTTAGGCTGGATGAAATCTTGGTGATTTATGGTTACAAGGTTAGTCAAGTTTTGTGATGTAAAACAATTATCTCAAGAGTTTATGGACTACATTGAAGCATGAAGTTACTGTTTTTCTATTTTAATTATTTTCCTAGTTAATTTTGGATTTAATTATTTATTTCCTATTTAAATTAAAACTTTTAATTTAATTAGTATTTTGGTGGGGACACCATTGGGCATTGTTCTGCATCATATTTTATTATTTAAGAATCCTAATGCTAAATTAATTCTATTATGTAAGTTTTAATTAAGAATTCTTTCTCATAAAGAATTTTAATACTAATATAAATAGGGATGTCTAGTTTATTTTATAGAGATCAATACTATTATTCAGATTCAATAAAAATATCAAAGAATTTTCTCTAGATTTCTCTACAGTCTAGTCTGTAACCTTAGAGCTTGAGAACCCTAGTTTTATCTTCACTTTACACTACATTAGGTAGTATTAGAGTGGCCTAACATTCAGATCGGTGATGAACCGTGAAGAGAATCGTGGAGCATTTGGTGACAATCATCTCCGTGACAGTGATCAAAGGATGTAGTCTGTTTGAGATTAGCTAGATTGCCATTTAGTAGTGATAGCAACTTTAGAAGGGCAAATGCATACTGGGTTTAGCAACATCAATACCAGAGTTAATGACCTTACAACCAGGCTTGAGACACTAGGGTTGCACGAAAACATGAACTAGGGAAGAAGAGAGGCATGCGCCAAGTATGATGCTCGCAGCCAACATGTCAATGAATCAGCTCATGCAAATCCTCGCGGTCAGTATGACTACGAGTATTCGTCTAATGAAGAGGATCGAGGTAAGGTTGTTGGAAATAATAGGTATGATCAAGATTATCGTATGAAGGTTGAGATTTCTCCTTTTGGTGGTGATAAAAGAGTAGAGGAGTTCCTTGATTGGTTAGCTAAATGTGATTGATTTTATGAGTATACGAGAATTTCAGATTCGAGAATGGTAAAAACTGTGAAGTTTAAATTGAAACCTTAAGCCTTAGTATAATGGGATAAACTATTGGAGACTAGGAGGTGAGAGGGTAGAAGACCTATTGAGACTTGGGAACGGATGAAACAATTGTTGAGAGATAGATTTTTGCCCCTTGATTATGTTGAGTTTCTGTTCCATAAGTATCAGAGGTGCTCTCAAGATTTTCAAACCATGCATGATATACAACGAAGTTTTTGCGCTTAGCAGAGCGAAATGACCTGCATGAAACTGATAGGGAACATATTGCTAGATATGTAGAGGGATTGAAACCTGCCATTAGAGATAGAATTGGGTTTTAGATGCTGCTGAATGCTACTAATGTGTGAAATATGGCTTTAACAGCAGAGCTGTTGATGCAGGATACAACCAATACAAGATTTGATTATCAAAGGAGGGTTCAACCATTGTGATAAGGGATTTGAAAATTTGTGAGCGTTATTTGATCAATAGAGACTTTTTCTTATATTCAGATCATGAAGCTTTGAAGTCTTTGAATAGTCAGAAGAAAATTAGTATAGATATGATAGCTAGGTGGATTACATTCCTTTAGAAGTTTTGTTCAAGTCTGAAGCATAAAGCTGGAGTTCAGAACAAAGTGGTTGATGCATTGAGGTAGTGTTTCAGAGTATGATAGCGATTGCTTTTTAAAGTTCTTTTCGCTTAGAAATACATGAAAATAATGTTTTTTTTTTTTTTAAAATCATTTTTGACATCAGTACATCAAAACGATCCAAAAAAAAGTACAAGCAAATTTTTTTTTTTTCAAAAAATCATGAAGCGCGGTTTTTACCGCAAAAACAAACAGCATCTGAGTAGGCGAGGTGCCCTACTAATCATGTTTTATAGCGATATTTTAGTTTTTACGTGTCGGAAGGAATTATATGCTTAAGATGTTGATTTTCAGAAGATATGGGAGAAGAGTTCTAATGGTCGCGCTGATAGAGATTTCCATATACATGATGGTTACTTAATGAAAGGTAATCGATTGTGTATGCCTTGCACATACCTACATGAGAAATTGATTGGAGACTTGCATGGTACGGATTTAAGGGTCATGAAGGAAGAGATAAAACAATGTCAGCTTTGGAGGATAAGTATTACTGGCCTATCTCAAGCGTGATACCAACAGATTTGTTCAACATTGTTTTATTTGTCAAACAACTAAGGGGCAATCACAAAACATTGGCTTATACATGCCTCAACCTTTGCCTAAACATATTTGGGAAGATATTCAAAGATGACACACTTTATACCTTGTAAGAAGGCTATACATGCGATTAGTGTGGTTAGACTTTTTCAGGGAGATAGTGAGGTTGCATGGTGTTCAAAAATCCATCACGTCTAATAGAGATACCAGGTTCCTTAGTCACTTTTGGCTACCTTTGTGGAAGATGTTTAAATTCTCCTTGAAGTTTAATAATACTACTGATCCACAAACACCTAACAGTTTCTAGACAGAGCTTTGAACAATCTGATTCGTGTCATTTGTGGAGATAAGCTTAAATAGTGGGATGTTGCCTTGGTTCAGGCAGAATTTGCTTACAACAGTTCCAAGCATAATGCTACTGGCAAGACACCATTTGAGATTGTGTTCATGAAGCCTTCAAATCATGTACTTGATCTAAATTCACTGCCTAAAGCTGCTAGGTTTAGGAAGTCAGCAGAGAATTTGGCTGAATAGGTGCAAGTTATGCATCAAAAGGCCAGGAGGAAACTGGAAGAAATAGCTGCTGGAAATAAGCACGCGGTAGACAAGGTTAGGCGAGTTTAATTGTTTCAAGGAGACACTGTCATGATTTTCTTGTGCTAGGAGAGGTTTCCAGTAGGCACTTATAATAAACTAAAGATGAAGTATGGTCTATATAAGGTGCTGAAGAAAATCAATGGCAATTCTTATGTTATTGATCTTCCGGATAGCATGGGCATATCAAAGACCTTCAATGTTGCTGATTTTTATGAGTACTTTCTAGATACTGAACTCAACTCGAGGATGAGTTTTTCTAAAGTGGGGAAAACTGATGTAGGATAATTTTCCCAAGAGTTTATGAACTAGATTGAAGCATGAAGTTATTGTTTTCCTATTTTAATTATTTTCTTAGTAAATTTTGCATTTCAATTAGTTGTTTCCAGTTTAGCTTAGGACTTTTAATTTAATTAGTATTTTACTACTTTGAAATTCTAATGCTAGATGAATTCTATTAATTAAGTAAGTTTTAATTAGGAATTATTTCATATAAAAGATTTTGGTACTAATATAAATAGGAATATCTAGTTTATTTTATAGAGATCAATACTATTATTCAGATTCAATAAAAATCAGAGAATTTTCTCTAGATTTCTATAGTTTGTTTTGTGACCTTAAGGCTTGAAAACCCTACTTTTATCTTCACTATACGCTTGTGCCATTTTGATTGCATTGATGTTAATGGCTCAACTTGCATTTAGCAATTGTGAAAGTATTTCAACAATGCAGGAAAAATGCTGTTAAGAAACAAAGTTGATTAGCATCTTCAAATTGCCATATCTAATATATTGTTTAAGTATCCTAACATATTGCTATTATGTTTCTGGTGTTTGAATTCTTTCTTATTCCAGGGGGGACATTTCTCTGGTATTTATAGGAAGGTCCAGCTTAAACCTCTAAAGTGGGTTAAAGTTCCGAAAAGTAATGGTGAAGGTGAGGAAGAACGACCAGTTGAAGCTCTCATGGTTCTTAAATATGGAGGTGTTCTTACCCATGCTGGCAGAAAGCAGGTATTAATTATCGATGTCTTGCTGATCTCATATTTAATTTATTTTGCGTACATAGTGACAATCCAAGGATTGCTCCGATGAAGCAATACTACGGAAAATCCTTCATACCTTTCACTGTAAATAACCTTCTTACTTTTTTTTTTTTAAAAATTTTCATTTCTGCTTTTCTGATGTCTTTTCAGGCAGAAGAACTGGGTAGATACTTTCGAAATAATATGTATCCAGGTCAAGATAATGAACCCTTTTTTTTTTCCTTTTAAATGAGATAATGATCATTAGTCATATGTATGTCCAAGATTTTCTTAGGCCTCTCTTCCAACATTTTGCTGAAAGGTGTTATTCGGCCATCTATGACTGACAAGAACTTCTAGTTTAGGTCTAATTATTCTGCTCAGAATTTTTTCTTGTTCCTTGTTCAATTAATTGCTTCTTGAGGTCACCATGAATGCCTCAGTATATTGGCAGCTTTACTAAATGTAATCTGCAGTGTTTTTGTTTGATATGTTTTCACAAGTTGATTATATAATATGCACAAGATTTTCAACTAAATGAATTATAGGTGACTTCAGCTACATATATGGGAGTTCAGGCAATTTCAACTAGGCTACCAAGTTGTTGTGCTGCTTTTCCATCCCTGCAAGGGCAATTTTTGAAGTCCTTATGTAGTCAGTTCTGGGAGTTATTGGGCTTTAGTATCTGGCAGTTTTAGTTTTTAACTGCCTATGGTTTTTCCTCGTGGTTTAACTGTTCTGGTAGACCTTTTTTTTTTCACTACTTATGTCATCTCTCTTGATTTAGCCATTCATGCTTGTTGACAGCTCCTCAATAGAAGATATTATCGATCGATGCGATGCCATCTTTAATTTCTAGGCCATGGCTGTTTACCAGAATGCAAATGGCTTTATCCTGGACAACATAGATTTATGATCCTGTTGCCACATGTTCTCCAGTGCACTTAGTAATTATTATCTTTTTAGGATGAATTTTTCCCTGAATGGATGCATGCCACTTTTAAGTTTGGACTTGGGAGTCCTTTTATCAGTGACAAGCAGAGCAACATAAACTATGGTGATTGCAGTTCCAAGATTTATTATTTTTGCTTCTCTTGATGGAGACGTATAAAATTTCAGGTGAAGGGACAGGCCTGCTTCGTCTTCATAGTACATATCGTCACGACCTTAAAATTTACAGCTCTGATGAAGGTCGTGTACAGGTATAGCATTTCACATAAATAAAATGGTAATTGATCTTAGGTCGCTTTGTTTTCTTATTTGGGTGCTATTCCAATTATGAACTGAATTGCCACACATCACTCACAAATAGTGTCTGACAGATGTCTGCAGCGGCATTTGCAAAGGGCCTCCTTGACCTGGAAGGACCGCTAACGCCAATTCTGGTCTGTGGTATTTTCTTTAGTTTTGACCGCTTTTGGATATTGAGTTCTTAACTGATTAAATAAACTCTATCAAGGTTTCTCTTGTTAGCAAGGATTCCTCCATGCTGGATGGACTTGACAATGCCAGCATTGAGATGGAAGAAGCCAAGGTTTGTTTTGCTCCATGAAATGCATTAGCACCTCTGTTGTCTTCTGCTTGACTGAATTTAGCATCCAGTAATTAACTAAGATTATTACCCAAAAAATGTTAAACTCAGATGATGCTCATACCCCAAGTATTTTTCTATTCCCATTATTATTGAACATTGCTTGATGTCTCCGATATGAATAAACTAATTGCATTCTTCTACTTGATTGTTTGCTAGGCTCAATTATCTCCAAAATTCTGGAATGATGTTCTGCTTTATTATAACGGTGATTTCCTTTTGTTTTATTGATTTTTGCAGGCTAGGTTGAATGAGATTATAACTTCTGTTGCAAAGATAGTTAATAGCAATGGATCCTCTGAATGTCCTTGGATGACTGATGGAGCTGGACTACCTTCAAATGCTTCTGAACTTCTCCCTAACCTGGTGATTATTCTTGCAAGTGAAACACGATTAGCCTAATGCTATAAACACAGGTTCACACGCATGTGTGGATATTTGTGCCGGTGCATGCCTATATTAATAATACAAAACACACTCGTTAAACTCATTTTTACTTTAAGGCCTTGGCAGCAAGAATTATATTTTTTATTTGTTTTATTTTTTAGGAAAACGTTGCATTGATCTAGGTTAGAGCAGGCTTATAACTTCAAATTTCTTTTATTCTTGTAGATGCAAAGTGTTGCACCACTTCAGAAAAAGAAGTTTAATTTATTTAGAGTAGAACTCTGTCTTAACTTCATTATTAACTGATTGAATGATTCTCTTCAAATCATTTTTGATTTAAAACTCACTTCTAAGTTTTTTTTATTTATGATTAATTCCTCTATCATTATTGTATTTGTATGCATTCAAAATAACTGTTAAATAATTTTATCATTATTGTCATTTATATATGGACCCAGGTGTTTCCTTAATGAATTTGAGGTTTTAAGTGATTCATATAAGAAGAGAATTCGTACTGGGTAGTAGGAAAAGGTCTCCTTTGTTAAACCAACTATGTAGTGTGCCTTCTGCTCACTTTTAGTTGATATATGGCTGTTACACTGTGTAGTAATAAAAACTCCTACCTTTGTGACTAGTTTTTTTTTATTTCCTTTCTCTTACGTAACAATTTCTCAAGTTATTTTACTAGATTTCCATGAGTTGTATTTCATTGTTAGGTATGGAAAATTCGTCCAAACTTCTCACCTCCCTCTCCTTGTGGGCTCTATGTGGATAGGTAAAATTGACTAAGAAGGTGACAGAACAAGTGAGACTACTTGCCATGGATGAAGATGAAGAACTTACAGAGACAAGCTCATACGATGTAATTCCACCATATGACCAAGCAAAGGCTCTCGGTAAAACAAACATTGATATAGATCGTATTGCTGCTGGATTACCATGTGGAAGTGAGGGATTCCTGTTGATGTATGCTCGCTGGAAGAAGCTTGAAAGAGACTTGTATAATGAACGCAAAGAGTAAGTGGTTGCTATTATTTGTGTTGGTTGTTGATTGTGTGATGGGTGTAAATAATTCAGGTTATTGCTCTTGCATTTCCTATTACATATATGTTAATATTATCTGAAGGTAATCCATTTCAAGAATATGGCATTTCAGCATCTTTATTTTTTAACAAAAACAATTTTTTTTTAGTATTTTTGTTAATAAGATAGAGCAATTCTGGTAAACTGCCATATTGTTCAACACTTCTTAATTATTGATTTACATGCAGACGGTTTGACATAACACAAATCCCTGATATTTATGACTCTTGCAAGTAAGTTCTCTATTCCCAAGTTATGCTTACTTATAAAGTAATACTGCACCCATACAAAATTATTGCCTTCTAACCATCATGGATGTGAAAAATATTCCTCCAATCATATTAAGCTTAAGCCATGCTACACTTTTTATGTTTGTGTACATGTCATGAATGTTGACATTCTTCTTGTGTTATCAGTTTCTACTGCATATTCGCATCATGTGTTTTTCTCATTGTCTTAATTCCTGTCCATTTAGTGTTTTTTAGTATTTGGTGATCTTTGAGATTAAGAGACTACACACAAGTTGTGATGGTTTGGGCTGATTTGTGCTGGTCTGGATGGGCTCAGTAATGACATTGATATATAGTGAGATGCATTGCTACATGTCAAATGCACGAAGAATTAAGAAGACATCCATTTGCCTATGCATGTTGGCATGACTGATATTCACTGCATTGATATGAAAGGGTGACGGATGCATGTCGAAGCAGGATATCTATATTTGTTCATTTGTAATGTTGCTTCAAAATGGACATGAAATCAAAGTTAATTTATACCGGTGGTGATTGACTTGTCTTTATTTAAACACCTTTGGCACGTTAATTTTATAGAAGATTCCTGGTATTATGCCTTTCTCACTGTAGTTGTTTTCTGACTGTTACATTATTTATTTATTTGATCTACCATTTACAGATATGATCTGTTGCACAATGCTCACCTTAATCTAGAGGGGCTGGATGAACTATTCAAAGTTGCTCAGGTATAAATGGACTCTAATCCAACAATTTATACATTTTTAACTTAGGATTTCATATTTGTCTGTTATTATTCATCGTTAGCAGATATGGTGTACTTTACTACTGTGGTTCTGAATGTCATAAAGATATAGTAAATCTGTTCTCCCATGATATGCTGATTAAGATGGCAATATCTGGCTTCTTTTTTAGTGTGCGGTCCCTGTATCTTGAATTAAGAATGCATTTGACATAACTGTTGATTATATGAAATATTTTTTGTAGAGGCAAAGAAGTATATACATAGCTAATCAATTCTCTCTTGCAAATATGCATAGCAATCTGCAATTATTGGTTCATCAATGTATTTCTCTGAGTGTTGAAATTTTTATTGCAGTTACTTGCTGATGGTGTCATTCCTAACGAGTATGGAATTAATCCAAAGCAGAAATTGAAGATTGGCTCAAAGGTGAAGTACCTTTTTTGATGCTTCCACATTTTACCTGACAAAATAAATTAACTTGACAGGCATGCTTTATTTCTTCAGTATGTCATATTTGGCAAACGTATTTTTGATGTTAACCATGAGCATTCTGATAAATATTTCTCGAGTAAAGATACCAAATACTCATACAATTATATATACTCAGGCTAGATCAATGGCTTGATCACAGCGTAAACTACCATTAGGTTGTTTGCCCATATTTGAAGTCACATTGTTGTTTCAACATGTGAACTGTTGAACACTATATTAACATCCTTCCCCGAGTAATAGAGATCCGGACAGGGTGGGAGAAGCAGGTTAGGGCACTACAAGATTGATTGATGTTTGGAGTTATAATCAAGATTGACTTCCTTCACCTTTGTGTGTGAATCTGTTGATTCTCTTGCATTGCTTTTAGTCTCTAATATATATTGTTTCTAACTCTATTCATTTACCGATACATACTTGAAGATACTCAGTTTTTTTTCTGTTTTTATTTTGCAATTCAGATTGCTCGACGTCTGTTGGGTAAAATATTGATTGATCTTAGGAACACACTTGAGGAAGCCATTAGTGTTGCTGAATTAAAATGTAATCAAGATCAACAATCAGCTTCTAAGAAGAATGATAAGGAAGACACAGATTATCAGTCGAAGCTTTTCATCAAGAATGAAGACATGAGAAGAACTAGCACCACTAGTGAAATATCAATGGATCAGGATGATGATGATGATAAAGAGACGAAATACCGTTTGGATCCAAAGTAAATATTTCAACCTTTAATGGATGCTTCAACTTTATATAGAATAACTGATTAATATAATGTTCATTTTTAATCAGGTATGCAAATGTAAAGACACCAGACCGCCATGTTCGTACACGCCTCTATTTTACATCGGTAAGAAAAATACCCTGTCCCCTGCTTTCTACAACAGCACATACATCTCTCTCTCTCTCTCTCAACACTTTACGTAAAATATGAAACAATTTTGGGTAATACTTGCATCTCTGTTAAGATCTTGGAATTAATATAGACACCTATCGATCAGTTAAATAATCTCACTATCTCAACTTTTGGCCAGAGGGTTGAAGGATCCTTTGTTAACTGCTTAAATTCTATTATGAAGAGGACAGATTTATGTTTCTCTGGCAAAAAGAAAAAAAGAAAAGAAATTTCTTCGGTTTTTTTTAGAAAATGTTTAATCACTTTTCAAGTACAGAGCTGTCTTAAAAGACCGGATTTATTCTTCTGAAGTCAAATTTTAATATGGGATTTCCAATTATTAGACTAAAACTTTGGTTTTCTTTTTTGAATATTTCTGCTGTTAATACTGTTGTATCTCAGTGCTAATGATGTTGATGGGATGGGGAGGAGAACCCCCAATGTTGATGAATAGCGACTTTTATAGACTCAATTCTTCAAGTTCTTTCAATGAAACAAGGTTTACTTCTTTCGTTTCACACTTTGGCAAAAAAAGGGGTGTATTGCCACTGATATGTTGAGTGCACGGTGCAAGTTTTTTCTTACTTTTCATCATTGTTGACTTTGTTAAGTTCTGCACAATCTGAAATATTAACTTTAATTGGATATAAGCAAAATAATTATTTTTCATACAGATACACAGGAATGATTTTTTTCTTATGACACATTATATCTTCAGAAGTTTATATCATGCAACTTTGATGACAGGAATCACATATCCATTCCCTTATGAATGTTCTCCGTTACTGTAACCTGGATGAATCTCTTCAAGGAGAGGATAGCCTTGTTTGCCATAGTGCCTTGGAGCGTTTATACAAAACCAAGGAGCTTGATTACATGAGCAATATTGTACTTAGGATGTTTGAGAATACTGAGGTGGTAACACTCACTATTTTTAGAATGTTCTTTCTACTTGATTACCTTAATTATCTTTGCTTCTTTTTCGCTTATTTGACCGTTATTTCTATAAAATTATTTCAGTCAAAGCTAGAGCCAGTGTACTCTTCAAGTTGCCCTGATTGGCTGTCCAACCCAGAAACTGGTTTCTATGGCCTTGAACTAGTTCAGTTTAGGAACCTAGCAGGAAGCCAGTGTTTAACTGGAAGTCGTCATGATTTTGAGTCTCTCTGGTTGAGTTATAGAGAAAGGGGGGTTTCCAAGTCATTTTCAAACCTGAAACTTCATATTTTCCATGTGGTATTAACTTTGAGGAAACTGATTTCCTGGCCACTAAATCAAATACAGCTGTATGCGAATAGCTTAAAGTTGGACCTGCTACCTTCTCCTTTAATGCACAGTTTAAAATTCTGGTGTGGGAGTAGGTGCAGTGCAATTCCTTGAATTTTGGAGCAGAGTAGAACCACTCCCTGGCCTGAAAGAAAACGAGACTGTGCTCAACTGGATCAAAATGTACAGGGACTGGTTTTCCTACTCACACTGAAGGGTACTGTGCCTCAAATGGTTTCAATCTGATGGAAAGTGTCTCCCATTCATTTTCATGTCTGTGAGTAGGAAACACAATTTGTGATTGACATCTTGTGCAATATGTTGACCCTTCAACATCTAGAAGGGTTCCTTTTCCAGGCTTTTCAATATGTTTGGGTTGAAGTAGACTAATTAGAATGGTGTCCGTTAGTCGCATGTTATGTTTTCAGTAGGAGATAATAAGTTCTTAGACTTAGGAAGCCAGTTTTTTTTTTTTTTGTTTTTTAAAAAATTGACATTGCAGGTCGCTTTAGAAGACCCAAAAAGGTTCCGCATAGAGATGACTTTCAGCCGTGGTGCAGACTTGTCTCCATTGGAGGTAAGCATATATTCATTTGTTGCTAAGAGAGTTCCCAGGTAATTGTGCTGCTCTGGTTTTCTCATTTTAATTTTAATTTTTTCCCAAAGGAAAAGGAAGAAAGTAAAAATTACAGTGGGAAAGCTGCCACAGAACTTTATGTAGGAAGTTTATCGTCATATACATGGAAAGAAGGAAAGAGAGTAGCAATATTTTTCCCTTTATTTTCTTTTAATGTTTGGAAATGCAAATTGAATCTCACTTTAGCAAAGCATTAAACTTGAAAAATCATTATCTCTCCTCCAACTGAAAGAAAGGGTCTTAATAACCCTTTAACATTGATTACCTTCCCGTCTCTGAATAAAGATATTTTATCCCCTTCACTCCCCTTAATTATCCAAACAAACTAGGGAAGGTAAAATTTTCCCCATTGGGTCCCCTTTCCTCCCCTTCTATCACTAATTCTTTTCACACTGTAAAGGTGAACAAGTGGTGGCGCTATCAACGCACTGTCTAGACTCCTTCAGATTGTACAACAGATTTCAAACATGCTTAAAGGAGAGAGTCGAACATCCGGATTTCTTCTATTGTTCGCTGGTGTTTGTTACATTCTACCAAGATGACCTCATTGTCTTCCAAAATGATCTGATACTATGGATATTATTAGTACACAATACTATTTGAACTAGGCGTAGTTGAATGAGCCATCTTAACAAGCTCAAGTTTGTTTCTGTTTTGTTTGTCAGAAGAACGACAGTGAGGCCATCTCATTGCATCAGGAGCACACTCTTCCGATAATGGGTCCAGAAAGGCTGCAAGAAGTGGGATCCTATCTAACATTAGAGAAAATGGAGATGATGTTTCGTCCTTTTGCTATGCCAGCGGAAGACTTTCCTCCACCTTCCACCCCTGCAGGATTCTCAGGCTACTTCTCAAAAAGTGCAGCAGTCCTTGAGCGCCTTGTTAATCTCTGGCCCTTCCATAAGCATGACAAGCATGCAAGTGCTAATGGAAAGTAGCTACTTAAATTCTGTCATATTTCTTTCACAAGTGAACATTCCATGTTCACAGATTACTTCATTAAAGAGATCTGATTTCTTCTGGGATATGCCTAAGGTTAGCGTTTCATACATGAACAATACAGGATTGGATAGTCGGATAGTGCTTTGATGTCTGGAACGCACATGATCCCTTTTATGCCATTCCATGTCTACTCTTTTGTCACACCACTTAAGCCTTGAACATTTTTATCTCTATCCATTTTTATGGAGTTCATCTCACTAAACACGCTTGTAAATAAGACAAAATTTAACAGTCATTAAAATCAAATCATATGCTGAATTAAAATAATAATTATTATTTTTGTATTAAAATAAATATTAAATAATAAAATAGAATTCAATTATATTATTTGGAATACATATAAAAATAAATTGAATTAACAATTTTTATTATTTTACTCTTAAATGTAGAATTTTTATGATAATTTGCTTATTAATATTAAATGAGAATAAATATTTTTTTTCTTTATTTTCTCATTATAAACTTTTTATTTAAGTTTTTCTATATGTTGTCCTTATCTTTTTATATAGTTGAGGAGATAACCATAGATTAATTTTCTTTTTATTCCAAATTGATATAGCTTCTCTGAATTGTTTTACTATTTTTATTTATTTATTGAATTATGCTACTATTAAAAAAACAGCTTTTGAATTAAAAAGAATTACCATAACAAAAACAAAAATATAAATGAAAAAAAAAATACATTTCTCCTTAATAGTTTTAATTGTTGTCTTTTTTACAAATGTCTACATTTATAATAATTTATTTGATTAAAAATAGGTTTTAGAAAGCAAGGTCAAGGGGTTGGGTGAATTTACTTGTTTGACTAGGTCATTGAAAATCATTTCCATTTCAAACTTTATTTTATAAAAATATTAAATCAACTTTTTTAAAAAATATATTTTCTTAATAAAAGTGAAGACAAGTTTTTAGGTTAATCAATTTGAAAGTGCACCCACCAAGTCAACTAAGCCACACTTGATCAACTCCTACAAGGTTTGCTTAAAAACTTGATTAGGCCCAACAATCGGGTTATGATGATTCATTGAGTTTAATTGAATTTAATAATATTGTTGAAAAGTTTACAACAACTATGAAAGAAACTAAAATACTAGGTGTTTACTCTAGCAAATTACTGTAGTAAACACCGTTCACAAACTCTCATTTCATTATTCACATCACGATATATAAACTTTTTTTCTTTTTTGGTCTCTTAATTCGCTTTACACTTAACTTTATTTCTTTGTTATTTCATCATTGCAAGTTGTGTTGGCATGATTTTATGTGTTGGGAGTTGTTTGCTTCACATGCTTTTATTTGATGCTTGAAAGGTTATTCTCACATTAAATTAAAGATCTCTATTATCATAATAAAATTTTAGGTTATAGTAAATTTTTTTTTTGAAAAAACAAGGACAAAACTTAATAAAAAAACAATCATTTTTTTTTTTTACTGATGAAGAGGCATGTTTTTCTACATTTTGGTCCAAATAGTTTCTAACCTTTTCATTTTGAGCATTGATCTTTCAATCCTTCAAAGTTGAAGCTTGAGAGAGAAAGTTACTAGAAAAGGAGAGGAGAGATAAAGCTTTTTTTGATAAGCCTTGTTTTGACCACCAAAACCACCAATCTTGGTATCTATAACTTCGTCTTGATAAGAAGAGTTCAACAAAGGTTGTTTGGCCTTGAAAAAGGTAGATTCAACTTTGAAAATTTTGTTATGACTTGGTTTTGATTTTGAGTTTTTAAGCTTATTAGAGTGCATTTTGTGGTTAAGAGTTGGATCATTTAGGTTTCGAGGATGTTATTTTGGTGTGTTCTAACAAGTTAAAATTTTGGTTTTGAATACTCTAACTCTGGTTTTCTTAACCATTGGAGGTGATTGAAAAAATTGTAGCAGCAAACTACTTCATTTTAGAAAACAATTTCCAAATGTGTAAGCTTGAATTTCTAGGCCTATGTGTATATAGGCTTTTTTCTTCTTCTAAAAGTTAGGTGCACAGGTTTGGTCTCCCAAGCCTAAAAGCACACATGCTTTATTAACTTAGCCTTTCACCTTTTTTATTTTTATATATATATATTTTAAAATAGAATACTCTTTCAATTAATAATTACTATGATATTTAAAAATCCATCCGATTATACCTTGCATTTTTAAATAAGATTAGAGATTTTTATGGTAATGTTTGCAATTACTTTGAGAACAATTATATATGATATTGCTTACACAAAAAATAAATATTCACGTGTTCACTATTTTTAAACATTAAAATTGATCTTGAACAATATAATTGATCATGCTTAAAGAGTTCTAATTAATTAAGAGTCATGATCGACCAAATGGAATTGGCTATAGGAGTTTAAGTTTGCACAATCAACCAGAAGGTTCAATCTTATTTAGAATGGGAGTCCTCAATAAAATGAGTTGATCGAAGTGCTAGATTAGTTATGATTCATATAGTTATCAACAAGGACATATATTGTATTAGGATTCAAACACTATATCAATATAATGTAAATATGTCATCCAGTTAATAAAAAGATGATCAGCTTCATACTTGTAATTTATTTATGCAATTTTATTCAAACTATCTTATTTTAGTATTGCTTTTTATTTCCTTTTTACAAGCAATCTTTTATCTTTCTGCTTTATTTATTTTCTTCTCCTATTCGTTTTTTTCTTGTCATTGAGTGAGAATGA
>Ga0307512_10001753_pt1 | contig 29599 bp, 32 predicted proteins | sample 14_EM_MG_FD_200267 | JGI IMG/M metagenome (GOLD analysis project Ga0307512, IMG submission 200267) | Populus trichocarpa ectomycorrhiza microbial communities from riparian zone in the Pacific Northwest, United States - 14_EM | ecosystem: Host-associated > Plants > Roots > Unclassified | place... | reverse complement strand
GCAAACCACGGAGTGAGCGGACGGTTCAATGCGCCGCAGCGCCACAGAACTCAGGCTAGGTTACTCCGGGGTAAGGGGGGCTTCGTGATCATGGTTCCTTGACGTACTCTCTGCCTTCTCGTATTTCGCGACCGGGGGCTCTGCGCCGGTTCCACGTGCTACCCACATGCAGGGCATCCATCATCTGTGTCTCGAGCGGGGCCCTTGCGAGTATCATGGAACATTATCGAGGGACCGGATCTACCGAGATTGTCGGCCACCGAAACACGATTAGGGCTGCTAAATTGAATGTTGAGATAGGACCTACAGTATCATATGCAGAATGCCTTTGAGCCCCTCGTTTTTCAGCTACGGCCGCACATGGACGTTCGGCGGAGCATTATATTTCGCTTGTATATGGCTATCTCCTGCGAGTTCAAGTCCACCCGAACTCGCCCATTCAATCATCATACTATCCTTCGTTGGCCTATTTCCGATGTTTTTTAAAATTTATTGGCTAATTTTCAGCTGCCAACCACCCTTGTCCTTACCCCATAGCGTGAAAATCGCCTTTCTCGCGCTTGCTAGTGATTTACAGTAGAATATCCTGAGGTGTATTCACGGCTGCTGCGATGAGGATGATGTCAACCTAAGGGTAAGGTAGACAGAGAAGGGGAAAGAGAGGGTAATGGGAGATCAAGAACCGGGGCAGAGAGAGGCGAGTATGGACAATGACTAGATGACTGCCAGTGAGCGAAGGCGTGTGGATGACGGTTCTGCTACAGGACACGGGGCTAAGGCGGGTGAGAAGGGGCGGAAAGGGAACAAGAAACTACAGTACGATGGCAACAATAGAATGGAACAGGGAGAGTGACAGGAAGTAGACTTGTGGCGTTGACAGGCGCTCCGTCGTGGCCTTGCCTTACACAAGATACCCTGATAAAATAATAAAGAATAAGAAGTTACCCGTACCGACTGGTGGTGACCTCCCCCGAGGACCAGTGAAACACTGTCAAAACAATACAGTACGTACCATACATAATAACTGAGGTCGGATTGAAGTTCTCAGCGTACCGTAGCTCGTTCACACGGCAGCACCGCGGATCCTCACTCAACTGAAGTCAGGCACCGCCTATCACATGGACATGGTTTTTGACTGTGATGCGGATGTCGGCATTTAAATTTTCACACCACTCTCGATGCCTAAACGCCCCCAGCTTCCCGGCTTCTTAAACTCGTCATGTCTCCGTGGAGGTTTGACCACCGAAATTAGCCCCATATTCTTCACCTGTATCGCCGCCCCATGGGCCCCATGGCTCGAGAAGCATTGGTACAAGTCCTTCCGCTCGTTTAATAGCTTAAACTGGCCGCGGCTAACTCATTACGGCAGGTGACGGCGAATTCCATTCCTTCTCCTTCCCCCTTCTCCCCAACAAGCACAACCTGGTATAAATAGGCTGGATTCGTGTCGGCAAGCAATGGGGCTTCCTCATTCTCTGGTCCTCACAAATTTATTTCATTCATCACTCTCGCAATGTTGTGCAAAAATCTCAGGCTTGCGGTCCTCGTCATAGTTGCGTCAGTCTGTGGGACTAACGGTATCTCTCCATAAACCGTCGGTTAACTTCGAGATGGGTTTAATCATGTACACGCAGCTGCCTCGGCTCGCCAAACTTCTTGCCCCAGTGGTGTCGACAACCGCTGCTGTGCGTTATTACCAATCATCAACAGCCTCCAGACAAACCCGGACCTTTTCGCTGGCCGGCAATGTAACGGGAGAGCTCGCCAGGCCCTTCGTCTCGCTTTCCACGATGCCATCGGGTTTTCCAAGAGCGACCCCTCTGGGTATGTTCCTTCATTACTTGCGTTGCAGGAGGAAGCTCATTATCCCGCAACACAGTGGTGGAGGTGCTGATGGTTCCATAATGATTTTCAAGGACACTGAACTGCAGAATGGCGCTAATACCAACCTCGGCGGCATTATTCAGTCGCTGGAGAACGTTCTCTCGCAGTTCCGTTCTAAGAACACTGGGGTTGACGTTTCTGCCGGCGATATGTGGGGTTTGGTCCATTCCCCAGCCATGCAGTTCTGATTCGTCTCATCTTGCAGTATCCAACTTGCTGCTGCCGTTGGCACCGGCAACTGTCCCGGTGCTCCCCGGTTGCAATTTCTCCTCGGTCGACCCAATGCAACAATAGCTGCTGATCCGAGCTTGATTGCTAGCCCATTTGACTCAGCCGACGTCGTTTTGAACCGCTTTAATGACGCTGGGTTCAGTCCTTTCGAAGTAGTTGCTCTTCTAGCCTCGTTAGTGTATCTCTTTTTCATTGGCCGTCCGCCTCACGGTTCTTCCTATAGTCACTCGATTGCTACCTCCACGTTCATAAAGCCCGGTGCACGATTTGATTGTACCCCCAACAAGTTCGACACACGATTCTATGCTGAGGTACAAAACCAAACGCAGTGCAACCTTCCAGACGCATTAAAGATACGTATCAATTCTGATACCGCGCTTGCTCAAGGCTGGTGTCTTTCATGTCTGCTAGCGAAACAGCTGATGCTCACCGGTGTTAACTAGATCCTCGTACAGCACCCATATGGCGGTTTTTCATCAATCATCAAACTGGAATGGTGAAGGCCTTCGGGGATGCCATGGCCAGATTGGCTGTCGTTGGCCAGGACACTAGCAAGATGATCGATTGCTCTGCGGTGATCCCTCAGCCGAAGTGATTCCCCACATGGATTTCACCGACGCAGACATTGACCAGGCTGTACTGCCTCCCTTGTTTGCGTCAAGTGTGTTGCTGATCACTTTGTCCATTACGGTAGCATGCCAAATTTCTTTCCCACAGCTTCTAACCAGTCCTGACCCTGCCATTCCTTTGTGAGTAAGGTTGTTATAGGTGCATTTAGTTCGATCACAAGCTTTGCTCCCCAGCTAGTCTACATCACAACGAGTGATTTCTCATTTTACTTGTGGTTCTGTAATCCTTCGAACACTACGCTCTCCTTGTTGAACTGATACCCTTTCTGGTTCTAAACATTCATTACTATGTTGTCTCGTTCACTTCCACTTCCACTCCTTTTGTCGGGTAGTATCTTAGCCGTTTTTAGTATATAGCGAGTTGTTTTCACGTGTCTGATACTCGAAGTAAGTAGAGTGCATGTTCTATTCGGTGTTGATAGGCGATAGGCGCGACCCGAGCACGGCCACAAATCCATTACTTGTCGCATGGCGCATGATAAGGCTGGATAACCAGTGAGGTCTTTGTAGGTGTCCTGCATGATCCCACCGGTCTCATGACATGTCACCGCCTTGAGAGATATGTCATCAGCAAAAACATAACAGAATGATCAGCGACTGATCATGCGTGATTGTCCGATCAACAACTCTTGGAGTCACCAGTGCACCAGTGTCTGGTCAGGGTGCCCAGTCTGCAGTCTGACACAACGATCATGTGTCATTAGGTTGATGATGCATTGACCAGATTCTCCCTGTCCTGGTAAGTTCATTGCCGGCTCGTCAGGATAAACAGACCGAGCAGCTGCTGGTCATAGGGCAGATACCCTGATCAGTTGAATGTTGAATTGCCAGGATAATCAGGCTGGGTACAGGTTGACCAGCATTGTCAGGCTTCATGGGCTTAGCTACTGTAGAGGCTTTCTTTTTCCTACACACGTCCAATTATTTTGTTCAAATTATGCATTTTATTGACCAATACCAGTGACTACGAAATAGTTGGTGCTATCCATCGACGCAAGGAACAGAAAACATCCAAGAAAATGTGAGGGAAGAAGTTCTATTCATTAAGAGATCAAGGAAGTCCCAAGGGGGCTTGAATACAGGAGACGAAGGAGCACAGGAGGACACAGGACATGAGTAAGGATGAATGGGGGGGCAATGAGAAAGCATAGCATGCCAGTTAGTACTAAGTCCGAGAATCAGAGAGAAAAAGAATGCTGAAACCAGTATAGTACAATTACCAGAAATAGGGAACAATAGAACTCCAAGTACTGGGGCCACATGAAATCCGACGTTGCTGTGAACGGAGGTGAGGTCGCGTTGGATGTGAGATCGGGTTGACCAAGGCTGAGAGCGAGAGGCAGTGACGAGGAACAAGAGGTTTCCGTGACCAACGGCGCAGCCCACCTTACATGTGACATGTCAACAACAGAATGCACCGGCACACGCACCTCAGTCTCTCCTTCATCTTTGCCATCGACTGATCGTTCATCTTCTGCACCGCCCACTGATGGTTACATAGAATGGCCACCTTACGATTTATGTGATTGTAATGGCTGAGCTTTTCCTGTGTGGTGCCCCTCGTTAAGCTGGTTCTGGAAAGTGATCAAGGCTTTGTAAGTACGGAAAACCTTCGCGCAAAGGCCCTTCATGCACGATTACAAGTGCTTGTTTAGATAGATAGCCAGGCTACGTAAAACCAACAGATAGGTTCAGCATCAGTGTATACAGCACAAAAAGGACTATTTAAAACACTGATATTGACGCGATCAAATAGCCTGTTCGAGTCCTTATCCCGCTTGAAAATCTTGACGTTACACTTGCTTGTCTACGGCGACCTCATTGTGGTACCGGATCAAGTCCTTCCCAATCAATTCGAAAATGACCTAGTTTGGCGGTTTGGGTGTGACATGCTCGCAGCTTAATGAAAAGCAGCCGCCGACAGTATCCGCTTCGTCTTCGCCTTCCTCATTCCCAGCTCAAAGAGCCAGCAAATTGATGAAATGCATCGCTGTCGCACGCACTCGCAGCCGAGTGGTTTTGTATCTCAAATCTACCTGGTAATCCGCACGGATGCACTCGACATCATTCTGAGACAAACATCAGTGCCACAGAAGAGGAGGCGAGCAGACAGTAGTACGGGCTGTGAAATCCCTTGGACAGGTAAGTCGGCTCGGCGTAGGGCACAGCGCTGAGCCCGCCGATCTGGAAACGGATATATTATGGTTGTTCGAGGACTTCGCAATGGAGGTATAGAATGCCTCGGTGGCATCTTGGCCTGCGATGGCATTGTCTACAAGCACGACACGCCGGCCTAGGTGGGGGTTGGCGAAGCGGGAGAGATCGTAGACCCAAAGGTCTACGATAATCCACTGCGAAGAGAGGGTGCGGTTGGGTGGGGGGGCATATGAGAGTGAATATCTGGTCGGCAGCAGCAGTCACTTTGATGATGCATACTAGGTCTCCGTCCTTGTTGTACTGCCAATGTGTGCCATGCGCCCAAGTCAGTCAACGATCTGCAGCTGAGCGATGAAACCGACATGCTGTACCTCTCTTGTGAACTCCTTGAGATCCTTCTTTGACATGTCCCTATAAATGCGTACAGTAAGAAGGTGTATGCGGTAACAAATAGCACTTACAATGCTTTAAGCTTACTGCCAATTAGTAACTTGTATGTGCCGAATGGGATGAGGCATTACGATGACAAGAGAAAGAGAGCTGAGGCCGCAATCCTGAGAGTTCGAGAGTGCGGGAAAGGAAGTTGTAAGGAACGTAAGAGACTTGAAGCAAGAGAGAGGGCGAGATGGGCGAGAGCGACGCGCGAGACGAGTAGGGGGGGAGAGGGAGAAAGGAGGCCAAGGGGAACGCGAAAGCGAAGAACTTTTACTGAATCGTTTCTATGTGCGCGACAGCGGGCGCGAGGGTGAGGAGAAGGCGGCGATGTTCGACAGTAAAGTCTAAGGTAAAATAGGAATGGGGAGTAAAGTATCTAACGCAAAAGGATATTAAAAAAACGTACAAAACAGGGTTGATTGAGCCTATATACAGCAACATGCATTGCCAGCAGAATATGGTCCCGAACAAGGGTTGAATACGTTGAATCGCGAGGGCCGTGCACGTTGTGTGTGACGCAGCATGCATCATTCATTCATGATAATTGATAGGTCAGATTGAAACTCTAAGCGTACCGTAGCTCGCTTACACCCTACTCGCCTACAGTGCTGGACACTCAAACACGGTAAATTTTTTTAATGATGTATTTTTGTTTAAAATGCACAAAAAACACGATTTTAATTTTGACAAAAATCAGAAGTTGGCCAACCCTAAAGTTAGGGTTTATCCATCAAAAAGTGTATGAATCAACTCCTTTCACCCTTCTGAATTCTGTGCCTGTGCCAATGTCGAAAAGTGTGAAAATTATCTGATAAGGGCAGTAAAAACCATTGTGATAACGGGTCAGGTGCTCCCACGTGACATAAAAAACGCGTGAGCAAGGTTAACTGGCTGTATTACATATGAAATTAGTTGTATTTATGACCACTTATTACTTAAAATAATGTGCATACAGATAATACCAATGCTGCAGGTGCATTCAACTGGCCTGACACTGGCCTTCTCAACCACACCAATGAGCCCAGAAGGGCCAATGCCTTCAGGGAATGCTTTCTGCAGCAGTTTGCAGGTCATGGAAACCTGCACAGGCTGCAGGGTTACCCATATTGTGTAGATAGTGTGCTTATAAGTGTAAATTAACTCCCAGAAACCCCAAAAGGGGTAAATATTATCCTGACCCCAATAGTTGGCCACCCCAAAAAATACATGGGAAAGTCCACAAAGGGTGTTTTTGTACATTTTCAGCCCCCCTGAGCATGATCCCAAACTTTATTTTTCTGACAAACTTTCAGTTCAGGCACTCGGAAATTTACCGTGTTTGAGTGTCCAGCACTGTATCACACTTTTGACTACGACGTCAGCATCAAAATTTCCACACCACTCTTGATGCTCGATGGAGCTAAACGCTATGTTCCGGCCCCCAGCCTCTCGGCTTCTGCGTCGTTATGTCTACACGGAGGTTCGACCACTGAAATTAGCCCCAGTCTTCACTTGTATCGACTCTCCATGGCTCGAGAAGCGTTACGAAAGGTGGTACACCTACTTCGGCTCCTTTAATAGCATAAACTGGTTGAGAACCCCCCGGCTAACTTACATTGCGACAGGTGCCAGTGAATTCCATCCCTTCCACCTTCTCTCCAACAAGCACAACCTTTCTGGTATAAATAGGCCGAATTCGTGTCGGCAAGCAATGGGGCTTCCTCGTTCTCTGGTCCTCACAAAATTATTTGGTCCATCACTCTCACAATGTTATGCAGGAATCTCAGACTTGCGGTCCTCGTCGTATTTGCTTCAGTCTGTGGGTAGCGATATTTCTCCATGAGCCCTCGGTTAACATCGAGATGGGTTTAATCAAGTACACACAGCTACCTTGGCTCGCCGAGATCCTTGCCCCAATGATGTCGACTCGAGCTGTTGTGCGTTGAAACCAATCATCAAAAGCCTCCAGAACGACCTTTTCGGTGGCATTGACAGGCAATGTAATGAGAGAGTTCGCCAGTCCGTTCGTCTCGCTTTCCACGACGCCATCGGGTTTTCCAAGAACTCCTCTGGGTATGCTCATCCATGCCTTGTCTTACAGGAAGAAGCTCATTATCCCGCAACACAGTGGTGGAGGTGCTGATGGCTCCATAATGATTTTCAAGGACACTGAACTGCAGAATGGCGCTAATACCAACCTTGATGGCATTATTCAATTGCTGGAGAACGTTCTCTCGCAGTTCCGTTCTAAGAACACTGGGGTTGACGTTTCTGCCGGCGATATGTGGGTTTTGGTCCATTCCCCAGCCATGCGGTTCTGATCTGTCTCTTACAGTATCCAGCTTGCTGCTGCAGTTGGCATTGGCAACTGTCCCGGTGCTCCCCGGTTGCAATTTTTCCTCGGTCGTCGCAATGCAACAATGGCTGCTGATCCGAACATGATTCCTGACCCATCCGACTCGGCCGATGCTATTTTGAATCGCTTTAATGACGCTGGGTTCAGTCCTTTCGAAGTAGTTGCTCTTCTAGCCTCGTTAGTATGTCCTTTTCTCGATGGCCGCCCGCCTCACGGATCTTCCTATAGTCACTCGATCGCTACATCCACGTTCATACAGCCCGGTGCACAATTTGATTGTACCCCTGACGTGTTCAACACAGAATTCTTTCGTGATGTACTACAAAACAGCACGCAGTGCCCCAGAGGCAAACCTGAGATACGTATCGATTCTGATACCAATCTTGCCCAAGGCTAGTGTCTTCCATGTCTGCTAACAAAACAGCTGGTGCTCACCCATGTTAATTAGATAATCGTACAGCACCCACGTGGCGATCATTCAGCAATGATCAAACTGGAATGGCGAATGCTTTCGGGGATGCCATGGCCAAGCTTGCTGTCGTCGGCCAGGACACTAGCAATATGATCAATTGCTCTGCGGTGATCCCTCCGCCGAAGAGGCTCACCTCATTGTGAATCATCGTAGTGATTCCCCAAGTGGACTTCACCGACGCAGACGTTTACCGGGCTGTACTGACTCCCTTATTTGCGTCAAGTGTGTTACTGTTACTAATCACTTTGACCATTATGGTGGCATGCCAATTTTCCTTCCCACAACTTCTAACATGTCCTGACCCTCCATTGTGAGTAAGATTACTCTACGTACATTTAGTTCCATTACAAGCTTTGCTCCCCAGCTAATCTACATCGCAACGAGTGGTTTCTCATTTTACTTCAAGTCGACGGCATGTTCGTCAATAGGTCAGTAACGGAGACTAAGTCACTACATTGATTCAAACGGCGGTCCATTTATACGGTTTTATGTTTGACTCATCTTGGGATTTGTGATTCTGTAATCCTTCGAACCACCGCCCTTTGGATGCTACGCTCTCCTTGTTGGTCTGATACCCTTTCTGGTTCTTAACGTCATTTCTAGGTTGTCTCGTTCACTTCCACTCCTTTTGTTGGGTAGTGTCTTAGCTATTTCTAATATATCGCGAGTTGTTTTCACGTGTCCGATACTCGAAGTGAGTAGAGTGCGTGTCCTATTCGGTGTTGATAGGCTATAGGTACGACCCTCGCGCGACCGAAATCTCATTAGTTGTCACGCGGCAGGGCTGGATATCTAGTGGGGTCTGCGTAGGTGTCCTGCATGATGCCACCAGTTTCATGACATGTCACCACCAAGGGAGATGCGTAGACTCGCGGATCGTAACGGGACGCACGACATCGTACATTTCGTAGAGTAACCGATGCGTCGTTCAAAAGTGCACCACTTTTTTCGGCATCGCGGGAGCTTTGCCAAACGCTTTGACGACCCCAGTGAGCGCCCCCGCCCGCACCTTGGCCTCTTTCCGCGCTCGCTCCTCCCCTCGCTCGTCTTGGTCCATTTCGACATTTTTTCGTCGAATCGCGTGGAAGTCGTCCTCGTCAGCGCCAGCCTCACGACCCGTACCCAACAACGCCGCCACAGCACTTCCCTCCATCGGTCCACCTATTTGTCAGCAAAAGACATAAAAAGAGAATGTGAGTTTCGCCAACTCAATTTCGAGAAAAAAAAAAAGGCAATGTGGAAGAGAGAAGGAGGAAAGCAGTGCCGACCTATTTTGCGTAGCGAGCAATCTCTGGCGAGGTGCGTCGTTTCACCGCACAGTTTGCACGAGCCTCCGTTCGGGTAGACGCCCTTGCCATTATTCTTCGGACACGAGCCCGCGAGATGGCCGCGTCCCGAACACACGAAGCACGACGCGAAGGGCAAGGGGTCGTCCGGCTGCACCGGCTGCTTGCGACACTGCGCGAGGTTGTGTTTTCGCGAGCCGCACCGGTAGCAGATGCCGACCACGGCGGCGGCAGTCGTCTCGGTTTTCGTTTTACCACCGTCGCCGTCGTCGTCATCGTCGGGCCGTGTGACGGTCGGACAGTCCTTGGCAGAGTGTCCGACCTCGCGACATGCGAAGCACGTCGTGTGCGCATGTCGTTCCGCTATGCGCTTCAACCGCCGCACGTTGGTCGATGTGGCTCTATCCTCAACGGCTGTTAGGTGTGTCAGTTTGTGAGTTTCATCGCCGTCGCCGAATTGGTTGATCAACTCATATAAAACCAAAGAGAGAGAGAGAGAGAGAGAGATACGTACTCTTGATTCGCTTGGCCTTTTCCTTGGCCTTTAGTTTAGCAAGGGCCTTCTTCACCTTTTCACTCTTGGTAGCTCGCGAGTTCTTCCCACTTCCATCTCCAGCCTCAGCAGCGGGACCAGATTCCTCCGCCACCTTCCCTTCGGAGTTCCGCTTGCTCTTTCTGCGGCGTTTTTGCCTGGGCTCTGCAGGTGCATCGCTGGCAGCGCCGGCTCCATTCGATGTGCGAGACGGAGTCACGTCTGGGGAGGGTAGAGAAGATGTTGATGCAACGTTCGAAGATATTTGATCATCATTTGCGTCGAAGCCAGCTTGTAAATATGTCCTTTTACGACCGACGTTTGTGTAGCGTGTCATGGTGTGTCAAAGTGTGCATCGACCTGTCTCGGTGCTGCTGCGAGTGCGACGGGACTCGGAGACCTGGACCGGCCCGTGCACTACTCCGTAGTCCGAGTCTGACACACGCGTTGTTCGGTGCATACAGTATGGCCCTACTCGACTTCACATCCACGACTTGATATTTAATGGGACGGTGTCAACTACAGTACCATCGGAAATGCGGCTTATGGAACGGTATCTATCTCGCTTCGGCTCAGAGAAATTGCACAACGCACGGCGGATTGCTCGATGATCGAGAAAGAACGAGCCGCAAAAGATGAAACAGATGCGCTCCCTCTCCCCCGTCTTCCGAATGTCTATTCTATGGGGTCGGGTTGATTGGAGAAAACTTAGCTATAACCGTCCAGCTCCTCTACCGTTTTCGGCCGGTCGGCCTCGGGGCGCAAGCGGGGAACATACTCTCCCCCACTCGCAGCCAGCGCATTCTCGAACAACTCCTCGAGAGCATACGCGAGGCGAATGTCGCGCGCGGTCACGCCCTGGGTCGTGGAATCCTCATCCTGGACGTCCGCATTCGGCCTCTGGGCGACGTGCGTCCACGTGGTGACGAGGACGGCGTGATGATCCTCGATCACGTTCGTATTTGCGTGGTGCTGAAAGGTTCGGAGGAAAAGGAAAGGGGGGGGGGGGGTTAGTAGTTATCCCTAAACGTAAACATCATTACACCGAACGAACGGACCTGTTTCTTCTCCTCGTACTCGCTGAGAGCTACCAAGAACGTTTCCAGCGCCCGTGGGCTCGCAAAGTCGAAGCGCTTGCGCAATACGGGGATACCGTTCCCGTCGGGCAGAATCGGGGAAAGCCCCCATCCTCGCGAGTACAACGGCTGTATGTACTGCCCGATATCGTGCGTGCAGATAGTCGGGGGCGTGCCTTTCGGAGGTGGGGGCGGCTTCGGGAGGGGATGGACGGACGAGAACTTGTGCTTGGGTGCACTGGCCTCACTTTTCGGTGTTTTACTTTGAGCCGCAGATGTGGAGTCCGTAGACGACGGGCGAGCACAAATCTGCTTGCCACGAGTGGGGGAAGTCGCTGGACGAGCAGTCGAGCTGAATCGTAGGAGTGGCGACGAATGGCGAGTGGCGCAAGAGGCTATTCTCAAGGCGCGATGCATTTTTCTATGGATAGTACAAGATAACGGTCAAAAACGTCGCAGCCTGACAGGTTAGATACATATTCAAGACGGGTCATACCGAGTTGCCAGACACTGGTCTTATCACGTGCATGCTGCCATTATCATTACGTTCGCGGCGTAGTCTGTACAGTCTATTCGGTAGGCAGATTCTACACAATACATAGCAGGAAGATTACATCGAAAATTAAGCCAAGAATGTCGGTATGCCGTTTGATCCAAGTAGCGTCTCCTCATCGCCCAGTTTTCGCGGCCCATCTCCCACACGCGTATGGATGAATCCCTTCACACTTGTCACAGGGAATGGCTTCGCCACCTTCTCGTTGAAGCCATCCGGTAGCCTACCCTGATTATCCACCCCAAGCGCAAATGTATCCGGGAACGGCTCAGTCTGGGGGAAGTAGCGCAACAGCAGTTCAGCTATCTCCTTGACGTTCTCCTTGGGAGCGTAGATGACCGCGTTCGGACCGGCATCGTAGGTATAGGCAGCTTTGATGACGCCAGCGGCACGGTTGTATTCCGTTATGATCGCGATTATGGCGCGCGAGACGTCATTAAGGTAAAAGATGGGTGGGTCAGTGTCGAGAGCAACGGCGTGGAACTGGTTTGAATCCTGCATCGTGATACGAGCAAAGGTCGTGAAATCGCGGCGCAAAATAGCGTCTTTGATTGCATCCATGCGAGCGGGGACTACGTGAGCGATACGATGCTGGAGCAAGGCAGAGGTTTCGACAGTGCGCTGCATGCCAGAGGTGGATGATGTGCCCTTCTTGTCATCTGAGACGACACAGATGAGGGCATGAATGTCTGGCCAGTGCTCGCGGGGGGCAACCTCGACTGCCAGGGAGTCAGAACCATCAGGTGCGGACCCCATCTCCCACGCGACAAAACCACCGAAGAGTGAGCGGCAGGCAGAGCCAGAGCCCTGACGGGAAATGACGGAAAGCTGGGATGGGGTTGCGGGGAGTTCGTAGAGCCCTGCGAGGGATGCGACGAGGGCGGCAAAGCCAGAGGCGGAGGATGCGAGGCCTGCTGCTGTGGGGAAGTTGTTACGGGAAGCGATATGCACCGGGAAAGTGGAAAGCTACGGGACGGAAGCGAAGTCGGATGAGAAGGCCTGTGCGGAAGCGAAAAGAACATAGAGCGTATACCTTCGGTGCGGTAGGGTTCTGCGCTTCGACCTCTGCACGTAGGCGCTTCATTTCTGAAATACAGGTCGCAAGGCGTCCTCCGGCCTCAATGGATTCTTCCCTTCCGTTGAGCCATAGCCTGTCCTTGTCGAAGGAAGGGTCTGCACGCGAAGTGGTAGTTGAGCGAAGATGATCCTGATCAAGGGTAACAGAGAGGGAGGAGTTTGTAGGAAGAATGAGCTTGGTGTCGCGCTTTCCCCAGTATCTACGGTGATGAGATGAGGGATGAGATGACAGTGGGGAAACAAGAGAACAAGATGTCCCACTTTATGCAAGCGATATTAACGGGTGCAGATACGGTAGCCTGGTATACAGCCATTGTGTTGAGGTGGTAAGGAAATGATGATGGGGGTTTGGAAAGAGCGGAGGGTTGGGGTGCTTATATTTTGGAGGAAACGCGAACAGTACGCTGGTAAAGTAATGATGGAGAAGCATCAATACCGGATGATGACAAATGACAAATCTGATTGGGGGTGTCACGGTTGTGACCAATCGAGCGTGACATTTTCTCTTCGAAACGAAAAGGAAGTTGGCCGTGGCCTTGGCTTGGCTAGTGTTACTGTATTAACTGTATTCTACCGACCAACATAGACTCTCCCTCTTGCTTGGTACGTTTCTCTCCTTCACACATCTCATTCTATTCATCTCTTTGCTCTCATTTCAGGTTTTTGTCAGGATCAGTCCATTTCATCTTGCAATACCACCAGTCTGTCAGGCCACTCGCCAATGCAATGTACTACCCTCAGCAATCACCGGGCATCGCCCACAAACTCTCCTCAACCCATCCGGACCCATCACCATGGGCTCGTCCAACCCATCCCTATGGTCCACCCCCACCTTCCCCCGGTTATCCCCTCTACACAAACGGTACCATGCCTCATCACATGCAATCCCTTCACCACCACCAGAACTCCATCTCACATTATCCCTCTCCACCTTCGAATGGAGGCGTCTCCGTCAACGTCCTTGGTCAAACTCTCGGCGTCGGGCAGGGTTCACCGGGAAGCGCCTCCAGTCAAATTATCACACCCCATTGGCAGCAGCAGTTACTCAAATGCGAGGTGCGTCTTTATTGCCTCGCATCATAGGCTCGTTTTTCGAGTCAATATTTCTATTTTCTGCAGATGATTCGTGCCTCTCGGTCCCCTCATCATCGCGCTCGCGCCAGCGCCATGGCCTCTCGCACCGTAACAAAGTCCGCAATTCCTATCACAAATCCCAATAAGCCTCCACCCGAAACAATAACGAAGGAATCCGATGGCGTAGAGAATGGGCTCAGTCCAAGCCCCAGTGCTGAGCCCTCCACAAACGGCACTAGCTCCGCTGTCAACCATCCTTCGTCAACGGTGGCACCCGTTGCAGAGGCCCCCCGTCCAACTGCTGCCAAACCCCCTGAGAATAGTTGGAGCTCACTCGACATGGGTGGTGTACAAATAAAGCACCTCCCTCCCACATCTGGCCTCTTCTCTTTTACTTTCCTCATCAACCTCTACCTCAACCACAATGCGCTCACAACTATTCCGCCGGAGATTGCCAGGTTACGGCATCTCGAGCTTCTTGACCTCTCGGGAAACAACCTCCAAACGCTCCCTCCAGAATTGGGTATGCTCACCAAGCTCAAGGAGCTTTACCTCTTCGACAATCATATTGCCACGATTCCACCAGAGCTTGGCACCTTGCACCAGCTGCAAACACTCGGTATCGAGGGAAATCCGCTTGAGCCGTCGCTCAAGGCGCTCATCCAGAAGGAGGGTACACCGGCCCTCATCTCTTACCTGCGCGACTCATGCCCGATTCCTGCGCCGCCACCACCACGCTCTTTGCGCGACCTCTTAGCGCCGGGTGAACGCGATGCACTCCTTGAAGATCCGAATGTAGAAGTGTTCAGTGTCTTGTGTTTCAATATCCTGTGCGAGATGTACGCGACAGAACGGTTGTACGGATACACACCCTCTTGGGCGCTGGAATGGAGCTATCGTCGCGATCGCATCATGGCCGAGCTCCTCAAGCACCAGGCAGACTTCTTGTGCCTGCAGGAGGTTCAAACGGCACAATACGAGGAGTATTTTGTTCCTAAGCTCGGGAATGCCGGATACGAGGGGGTGTATTATCCCAAGTCTCGCTACAAGACAATGAACGAGGCGGATCGCAGGTTGGTAGATGGATGTGCAGTTTTCTTCAACAAGTCCAAGTACGTATACCCCATTCAGTCTTCCTTTGCGGTACCCAGACGAATGTGGCAGGTACCAGCTGGTGGAGCAACACCCCCTCGAGTTCAGTACGGTGGCCATGCAGCGGCCCGATTTCAAGAAGACAGACGATATGTTCAATCGAGTGTTGATTCGGAGCGACATCGCTGTCATCTGCCTTTTTGAAAACATCGAGACGGGTTCGCGACACGTCATCGCAAATGCACATATTTGCTGGGATCCGAAGTACAGCGATGTCAAGCTAGTGCAAGTAGCGCTACTCGTTGATGAGGTCGAGAAGGTCGCGAATAACTTTGCCAAACTCCCGCCGCGCCCACCGTCCGATGGATCATTGGTGAAGCCACCACCAACATATTCGGACGGAACGAAGATCCCGACCATCATCAGTGGAGACTACAACTCGGTCCCTGGTAGCGGCGTATATGAGTTCCTCACGAACGGCATACTCCCGGGGGATCACCCGGACTTTTTGTCGCACTCATATGGCAGGTATACAAGTGACGGTTTGCGGCATCGATTGGGGCTGAAGAGCGCGTATGCGGGCATCGGCGAGCTTCCCCTCACAAACTATACACCAAGCTTCCACGGCGCGATCGACTATCTCTGGTACTCGACTGCGACACTGTCCGTTAACGCCGTACTGAGCGAAGTGGATCGCGGTTACTTGGAGAAAGTGGTCGGATTTCCGGATGCTCACAATCCCTCCGAGTACGTCGTACTTTTCTTATCGATGTAAACATATGACTAACAACAGTGTCTGACAGTCATATCCCCATCTTAAGCGAGTTCCGCGTCAAACCGCCGCGCGACCCACAAGCGCGACCACCCCCGGTTTTTGCGAACCCGTCTCACGCACACGCATGATCTACCGTCACACTTACCGCCCCGGATACTTCTGGTTTCGCTCCGCCTTGTACATAATCACCACCTCAGTATCATCCCGAACGCCAACCTTTTGTGTCATACATTCACCACCTATCAATGCTCTGCGTTTCCCCTCTTATTATTTCTTTTTGTCTTTTTCCTGTTGCGTGTTCCCGTCAGACCTGTAGCATGTGCGTGTATGGCTCTCGGTTGAAGCAATGACTTGTTTAAGTTATCCTCACATTGAGCTGTTGTGTCGTCGCGTTAGGGTCACGCTGTTGCCCTCGTACCTTCTCATTCTGGTGATTCAAATATGTGTGGTACTGGTACCGTATATGTAATGCCACATGTCACATCACTCGCAAATGCTATTTCTCGATAACCCAATCGCTCACAACCACGATGTCGACGAACGATAGCTCATTTCAACCACCGTCCACGCGCTTGTCATACACTATCGCTGGTTGCTCAGAACATAGTAATCGCTATGTCGCCGAGAATGTCATGGTCGATGCCCCTACAGACCCGAATAGTAGGTGGAGTGGACAACATGAAAGTCCAAGCATAAAGCAATGGATCCTTTTGCGGCTTGACACCCTCAGCGTAATCGGTGAGTTCTTTGACTCGCCCTATGCTGAATTGTTACTCAGGTCGTGCTGAAGACAGCATAACTTTTGGGAAGGTACGTTCTCCCTCAGAATTCCAAATACCCACCGCCAATCCTCTCACCACGTTTTATTCCTTTTCCTAGCACTATAAACGTAGGTAAATAGGGCATTCAACCTGATGACGGCACCTGATACAAATGCCCAGAGCACCCATGTAATATGAAGGAGTTCAAGATCTGCGTTGGCCTGGCCAAGGATCGCATGACTGAAGTTCTCTCGTCCACTCTCAAAGATGACGCCGTGCCAGAAGCATTTCCCCTGCGACATACGAATAGTGCGGGCGTGCCCTTTCCAAGCCTATATTTAAAAATTATTCCTATATCGTGCGTTGATTTTCGCGTCTTTTCACATAAAGGTGCTGACCCACCACGGTCCTACAGCGCATTTAGTCATAGCTTTCATATATCCGTTTGGTTCGTGTCTATCTCTGGATTCAACGACGGAAACTACGTGAAGGGGATCGAGCAGCAGCATGAGGCGGTATGCCCAAGGCAAGACGATCTTCATGGAAGTTTTGATTAACGAGGCGCTGCAGCACATGGAGGCGATGGCCTTCCGCCATATCCTTAAACATCTCCGCTCGCGGCGCCTGATGGCGCCATTCAAGGCTCTCACCGCAAGTGCGGATGTTCAGCTCGAGTACCCACTCGTCACACGACTCCATGACAGCATCGTGTCCGAAGGTAATTGGGCCGAAGCCGAGCGCGTGCTACAGCTCGCCGCGGGCGCCGGCCTGTTAGACACTTTCTCGCGCGAGGCACCCGCGCAAGCGACATGGACGCGTCTATGCAGCACGAACGCAGACGGCGACACGCCCCGACAGCGCGGGGGGCACGCGATGTGCATCGACGAGGCGGCGGGCCGAATATACCTCTACGGCGGGTGGGACGGCGAGCGCAGTCTGGACGACTTTTGGGTGTACTCGATCGCGGAGGGCCAGTGGCACGTCGTGCCGCGGCTTGAGGACGCGGTCTGGCCCGGTCGGCGGTCGTGCCACAAGATGGCGTTCGACGCGGGGACGGGGCGCATCTTTTTACTCGGGTGTCTCGGGGTCAGCGATGACGACCTGAGAGAGACCGACCCCCCGCCCGCGCGAAGCGCGAGTGCCGCTGACGCTGCTGGTGAGCCGCGAGCGCCGGCGCGACGCGCTGATTTCTACGCGTATCACACCCGCGGTGACGATGCGGGGACTTGGGAGCTCCTTTTGGCGAACACAGAGGTAATGGGACTTTTCCTCGTTTCCCGCCACCCCTTTTTTTATCGTGTATGTAGGCGTCAGGCGGACCCCCATGGATAATCGATCACCAAATGGCCATAGACTCTACGCGTGGACGCCTGTACGTCTCCGGCGGTCGAGTCAATGACTGGTCATCCGAGGTACCCAAGTTCTCGGGCCTTTACAGCTATGACATAGCTACAAAGGCATGGTCACAACTACCGTGGGCTAGATCCTTTACTCTCCGCGGTATTCTTGTTGACGAGACTTGGACAGGCTCAAGGGGACACCGTCTACGTCGCACTCTCTGACACGCAGGTTCGGTGTGTGCACAGATACTGAACGGGCTCGAACTTGGCTGAGATTGTTGTATAGGTCATTCCATGGTATTCGAACCGGACGAAAATGCTCTGTACATCTTTGGGGGCATAGAGGACGGCGAACGCCACCTTTTTGACATGCATCTGTTCGACCTCGACACGAACACCAGCACCCAACTTTTCTCGAACTTCGCTGTATCTGGCGGTCCTGACAAAATGTTCGCGCAGCGAGCAGTGATCGACCCAACTTTGAAGGAGATTTACGTGTAGGTTTCCCTTCATTCGCTCCTTTTTATTCCACCACCTAACACGGGTGTATCACAGATTCTGTGGTCTAAAACGCACCCGAACAAGCCCTGTGCCGCAGCTCGATGGGAAGCATTGGGTGTTCCGCTACTCTTCGAAGCCGGGGACCTGGACTCGTACAGAGCCCGCACCCACGCAGCCCGACAACGTACCACCGGCGCGCTACGCGCATCAGGTCGTCTACGACTCGCGAACACGCATCGCATACCTGCATGGCGGGAACGCGGGGCGCTTACTCGAGACTGGCACTTTGGGAGACAACGTCCACGGGAACGACGCCCTGTCCGAACAGAGGTTGGGCGACTTTTGGAGGATGTCACTGTCACGGTGAGCTGACCTTGCTGCTACTTACCTTCCTTTCGCCTTGCAGCCCGTTAAAACAGCTCTTCTTTTTCATAGACCCGCACGTGAAGAGATCGTACGACGCGGCACGTTCCGCATCCGGTGTCAACAGTAAGGCTGGCCCCCACGTTCTCGTTATCACTTGATCTGAATTAACGTCCCGCGCAAAGGTTCCGCGAAGCGTGCACGACGCTTCCTGCCGTGCAAGCGCTTCGATTTCTCCAGACCGAAGTCGCAGAGGTCGCGGACCACGCCTCTGCAGAGGGCGACGTGCTGCGCGAGCTCATTGCGCCTCTCCTTGGGCGTCCTGCGCCTTTTTCCCCTACAGCCGCAACTTCTCCGGAAGCTGTGACCCCCGAAACATTCAGGGCACGAAGAGAGGTATTCGAGCAACTCATGGTGTTTTTCCCTCCGGAGGCAAAGGAACCTTCAGCGGGTTTGGTGGAGGTGATTAATTGGTATGAGGAAGGTGGGGGAGATTGATCATGAGTGGCGGGGGTCGAATAACGTTGCCTCGTGGCGATGGCGATGGGCCCTAGGACCACATTCAACGCCGCTGTATTGTTTTCTTACTTCGGGCTCTACTGTCTTTGGAGCTTGGGCTTAGGTTCTAGTGGGCAATAAGGTTGTGCACTCACCCAAAGTCACGGTTGCTTTAGTTATTACGTGTTCCGAGGAGGACGTGACCACGTCGATGACCTCGTGTTTCAACTTCCTAATTTAGCTGGGCGCCAACTCGGTCAACTGCCTCCAGCCTCGAGGAGAGCGCATGTACCTTATATTATTGTCTTTACGGGTCAATAACTCGATCCCACTCAGGCTCCCACCTTGACCACGCAGGGATGAGTTTCAGAGCGCTCTGAGCAGGTGCCTCGTTCCCCCTACTATCCACAACACCATGGACATGTCATCATGGTCGACGGCTTTCTTTGTTGTCGCCATTGCTTGCGTGGCCATATATCTCTGCTTCCTTTCTTGTGGGGACGATGATGAACGCAGGAATAGTTCACGGTCTACACCACTTCCTACAAGTAGGACCCAGCTGCTGCACCAATCGACACAACCCGATTCTTATTCTCGAGGCCAGACCAATGGTACCCCCCCTGCGGCCTATAATTACCACCATCACTTCTACCACTCGAGTTGTGGTCCGGCTCACACTGGTGATGCTGGCCGGGCGTCTTCGACCTCCTCACACGCAAAACCTTCCTACTCACAGCCACCAAGTTCCACTAGCTTCATCCAACCCGTATCTAAGACACAGGAAGGCACTGCATCCCAGAACAACGGTCATCACGCACCTCGCGCCGGCGCCACCTCATCTTATGTCTGGCAGTCCCGTGAGGCCCCCAAGCCTGCTCCTACTCATACTTCTCACCCAGCCCCGCTGCCTTCTATCCTCGTCGACCAGAACAAGACCGGGACCACTACAGCGGCTGGCTACGGCAACAGCTTTCATCGCACAGATCTCGCATCGCATTACGTTCGGGAATCAGGCCAGATTCCTTCGACCTCCAACCGTGCACAGGCTTCCTACCACCAGTTGCCGACCCGCTCTCACGTCACCGAGGCTATAGTTAAGACCAAAGCGGATCCTACAACCACAGACCACGAAGGTCATGGGCTTCGCCCCAGTGTCACCGCACCCTACGCCAGTGAGTCTCGTGCGACCTTCGGGACTTCTGCTTTTACGGATGTTTCCCACCCGCCTCCTCAATTGACCTCCTTACATGCCAATACTACCACAACGGCTGACATCACCTACGACGTTCATCGCCCTCGTCTTGCCCCGCCCTACTCCGGAGAGGCCCCTCTGACTGGCCCAGTGTCCCCCTGTATCTCGGCACAACCCTATACACACACCTCTTCATCTGGACGTCTTGACACAAGTTCATCTTCTCGAGTTGTTCCGTGCTCTCCGAGCCCTGTGCTAGATACCCAGCATGGCGTCAAGGTCGAGGCTGTTGCAAACGCGCAAGAAATGAAAGCCGCTAGGGAACTGCGGGAGCGAGCGCGACGATGTAAGCGTGAGATGCACGCCGCGCGCGATCTGGCCAAGAGCACGCGTAAGAGCGGTGATCACCAGGCTGAACAGAGTCATAAACACGATGCTATGGCTTATGAAAGCCAAATGAAGGATCTGGATAAGAGGGCGGCGAAGATCATCTTCAGGGAGAATAACAAGGTACGTGGTCATCCGTCGCGGTACTAGAGTCACGCTCAACCTCCGTCCTGCAAAGGCCCAAAAGGAAGGAACGGTCGACCTTCACGGCCTTTATGTCCCGGAAGCCCTCGAGTATGCAAAGAAGGAACTTCAATCCGCAACTTATAGGAACGACGACAAGGTCTGCTTCATCGTTGGTATGTCTTTCAGCGAGCCCTGTATTATATGCACTTGATGCCTTACGCATTGGTCCCACTCCCAGGCCGAGGGTTGCATTCCGATGGCGGTCAATCGAAGCTTCGACCTCGCCTGCAAGAACTCTGTGATGAGTACGTGGACATCCTATGTGGCATCCTTTTTCATGCTCACTCTTGTGGACCTTAGGCGGGGATTGACGTATTCGCTGGACCCCAGGAATCCTGGCAAGCTCATTGTTCAGTTGCATTGATGATAAGGGTCTCGAACGCCGTCATGAGTCGGGGTTTAAGTGTACGGTTGATTGTAGCCTAGTACTACTACCAGTGACCATTGTGCTCTACTGTAATCATTTGTACCACATTCATTTAACGTCTGAACCTGTTAGCATAATGCGCTCGTTGAAATGATCATGGCCCACTATCTGATCAAGTCGTCAGCAAAAATATACCAAGATGATCAGGCTGGTCAGGCTGGCGACGCGTGACCAGCAGCTGATCCTCGGGCGATAATGTAACTCATCCCTTTAACGTCACTGGCACTCACTCGATCAACAGCCCCGAGGAGAGCGCATGTACCTTGGATTATTGTCTTTACGGGTCAATAAGTCAATTCCACTCAGGCTCCCATCGTGACCACGCAGTGATGAAGCTCGAGAAAGGCCCCGAGTGGTGACAGCCCCGCACTCACAATGCTACGTGCTTTCGGTATAGTCCTTAAAGTGTTTCTCTTAGGGCGATGAATGACCATATCATTTCTGATGGTCCTTCACGGCGCTTATCCAGATGCATCCGTGTCACAAATTAGTGCCTGGCCCCGAACACTCCCCGAACCCATCCTTCTTTCAGAGCGCTTTGAGCAAGCGCCTCGTCCCCCACATCTACAACGCCATGGGCGTGTCATCACGGTCGACCGCTTTCTTCGTAATCGCTATTGCTGGCGTGGCCATATGTCTCTACCTCCGTTCTAAGCGTTCTTGTGCCAGTGGGGACGACGATGAACCCCCCACATATACCTCTTCAAGTTCATCCGAGTCCGAACGTCTTGACACAAGTTCACCTCCTCGAGGTGTTCCGCGCTCTCCGAGCCCTGTGCCAGATACCCAGCACGGCGTCGAGGTCGAGGCTGTTTCAAATGCGCAAGAAATGAGAGCCGCTAGGGAACTGCGAGAGCGAGCACGACGGTGTAAGCGTGAGATGCACGTGGCGCGCGATCTGGCCAAGAGCACACGTAGGAGCGGTGATTACCAGGCTGAACAGAGACATCAACACGACGCTAGGGCTTACGAAAGTCAAATGAAGGATCTGGATAAGAGGGCAGCGAAGATAATCTTCAGGGAGAATAACAAGGTACGTGGTCATCTGTCGCGGCACTAGAGTCATGCTCAACCTCTGTCGTGCCAGGCTCAAAAGGAAGGAACGGTCGACCTTCACGGCCTTTATGTCTCGGAAGCCCTCGAGTATGCAAAGAAGGAACTCCAATCCGCAACTTATCGGAACGACGGTAAGGTCTGCTTCATCGTTGGTACGTCTGTCAACGAGCCTTGTATTATATGCACTTGACGCCTTACGCACCGGTCCCAATCCCAGGTCGAGGGTTGCATTCCGATGGTGGTCAATCGAAGCTTCGGCCTCGCCTGCAAGGATTCTGTGATGAGTACGTGGACACCCTATGTGGCTTCCTCTTCCATGCTCACTCTTGTGGACCTTAGGCGCGGATTGGCGTACTCGCTTGACCCCAGGAATCCTGGCAAGCTCATTGTTCAGTTGCATTGATGATAAAGGTCTCGAACGTCGCCATGAGTCGGCGTTCAGGTGTATGCTTGGTTGTACTACCACCATTGTGTTCTACTGTAGCCATTTATACCATATTCATTTTACGTCTGAACCTGTTAGCATAATCCGCTCGTTGAAACGATCATGACCCGACATCATTTATCTCGAGGCGGAAGGACTGAACGCAGTCAACAAGACAGCGAGGAAGGTTAGGCCTGTTAGGACCAGATCGCGCGAGGACATGAGGAGAATACAAGACACAATGTTGTATGAATACCTGACTTTGAATACAGTAAGATTCTTTGTCACAGAAAAAAGGCAAAAAGAACCATGGAAACACGGAACTGGCCAGAGGTTACGGATTTTTGTTATAATGCGCTACATGACTCTGTTTTCTCTCCGAGTCCGAGTCCAACCGAGTCTTTGATTTCTACTGTCTTTGGAGCCTGACTTAGGAGGTTCGACCGAGTGGGTAATAAAGTTGTGTATTCACTGCACCTAGTATGCGTAGAGGCCAAGGTATCGCGTGTTCGGTTTGTGTTTGGAGAGTGGAGACGTCGTGTTCAAAACTGGGCGCAGGAACATCCTTTAACAGCACTCAGGCTGGTGCTTACGATGTACTGCCTCGAGGAGAGCACGCGTATCATGGATTATTGTCTGCATGGGACTCCTAAAGGTCAATGGCCTGTATCCCATTCCTACCATCTACGTCGATGAGGTTCAAGAAAGTTTCCATCAGCCCCCAGATGGCTTCTCTTTTGATTTGCACTCACAGTTCAGCACGGCGCAGTGAGGGTTCATATTTATACGGCATCCGTCCGTGTCACTGACCAGCGCCTGGGCCTCGGACCTTGCTTTTCCAGAGCCTTCGAACTAGCGCCCCCTTTTCTTCCTTTCCCAATATCATCGACATGTTATCATGGCCGACCGCTTTTTTCCTAGTCTCTGTTGCTGGCGTGGTCATATGCCTCTGCTTCTTCTGTTGCGAGGACGATGACGAATACAGCAATAGCTCGACGTCTCCGCCACTTCCTACAACTACGACTTGGCTACTACATGACCAATCGTCACCACCCAATTCCTATCCTCGGGGCAAGGTTACTACCACCACAGCGGCCAACTACGGCAACGGCACTGGCCCGCTCTCTTCTCGCCCCCCGACACACTACTGTATACACTGCTCTTCATCCGGACATCTCGGCACAAACTCATGCCCTCGGGTTATTCCAAATTCACGTTCTCCGAACCCAGTGCCACATGCCCAGTATGGCGCCAAGGTCGAGGCCTCTGAAAACGCCCAAGAAATGAAACGCGCTAGGGAGCGACGGGAGCAAGCACGACGGGCTGTTCAAAATCCAAGTTCACCGAATCCAGTGCCACATGACCGGTTTGGCGTCGAAGTTGAGTCCTCTGAAATAAGAACCGCTAGATGGCTACGGGAGCAAGCGCATCGCGTGGTTCCAAATTCAAGTTCTCTGAACCCAGTGCCACGTGCTCGGTATGGGGTCGAGGTCGAGGCCTCTGCAAATGCCCAAGAAATGAAAACCGCTAGGGAGCTGAAGGAGCAAGCACGACGGGTTGTCCCAAATTCAAGTTCCCCGAATCCAGTACCACATGCCCGGTGTGGCGTCGAGGTTGAGGCCCCTGCAAACGCCCAAGAAATGAAACCCGCTAGGGATCTACGGGAGCGGGCACGACGGGTTGTTCCAAATTCAAGTTCTCCGAACCCAGTACCACATGCCCGGTGTGGCGTCGAGGTTGAGGCCTCTGCAAACGAAATGAAAACCGCTAGGGATCTACGGGAGCAAGCACGACATGTTGTTCCAAATTCAAGTTCTCCGAACCCAGTACCAGTACCACATGCTCGGTGTGGCGTCGAGGTCGAGGCCTCTGCAAACGCCCAAGATATGAAAACCGCTAGGGATCTACGGGAGCAAGCACGACGTGTTGTTCCAAATTCAAGTTCTCCGAACCTAGTACCAGTACCACGTGCTCGGTGTGGCGTCGAGGTCGAGGCCTCTGCAAACGCCCAAGAAATGAAAACCGCTAGGGATCTACGGGAGCAAGCACGACGTGTTGTTCCAAATTCAAGTTCTCCGAACCCAGTACCACATGCTCGGTGTGGCGTCGAGGTTGGGGCCTCTGCAAACGCCCAAGGAGTGCAAACCGCTAGGGATCTACGGGAGCAAGCACGACAGGTTGTTCCAAATTCAAGTTCTCAAAACCAAGTACCACATGCTCAGTGTGGCGTCGAGATTGAGGCCTCGGTAAACGCCCAAGAAATGAAAACCGCTATTGAGCTACGGGAACAAGCCCGACGCATCAAATGTGAGATGTACGCCGCACAAAAGCTGGCCAATAACGCGCGCAAGAATGGTGATTTCAGGGCCGAACAGAGATATCGTCAGGTCGCTATGGTTCAGGAAAGTCAAGTGAAGGTTCTGGATGACAGGGCGGCTCTGATCTTCTTCAGGGATAATAATAAGGTACGTGTCTATCTATCGCGATGTCAAGGTCATGCTCAACCTCGATTATGCCAGACTCTCCAGGAAGGAATGGTCGACCTCCATGATCTTCATGTCCCGGAGGCTATCGAGTACGCAAAGAAAGAAATCGAGTCTGCCATTTGCAGGCGCGATGACGAGGTCTGCTTCATCGTTGGTACGTCTTACAATGAGGCATGTGGCGAATACGCTTGAACCTTATGTATTGGTTCCACTCCCAGGAAAAGGGCTACACGCCGACAACGGTCTGTCGAAGCTTCGCCCTCATCTTCAAGGACTCTGCGATGTGTACGTAGAGAGTCTACATGACACTATCTTGCATGCTCACTCCTTTTGATGTTAGATACGGATTGACGTCTTCGCTGGACCCCAATAATGCCGGAAGGCTCATTGTTCGATTGCGTTTATGATATTGTCACGAATACTAATACTGTCATGGGTTGGCATTACGTGTGTGAATGGTTGTTCCATCAATGTGCTGTGCTCTAGTAGTTGTATGATACCACATTGTTTTGCGTCAGGGTCGGTTGTAGTTTTAATGTTAGGCCTCATTGAGATGACCATGACTTCAGGCATTTTCTCATGGTAACCTGGGGTGTTGCCAATGAGTATTGCTTGCATGGATATGCCATAGTACAGTATAACGGGGGCAATTAGAGTGTCCCATATCAAGAACCTAGATTCTTGATCGAATGCTGGCACTCCCACAACCTGTGCAGATAAGATTCAATAAAGCTTTCATCCCGGTCATAGTTGAGAAAGGAAGAAAGGGCGGTTATTCGCTATGTCACTGGCAGATCGGATTCGAACACACATAACTTCATTGACTCGCCGGAGACGTCACACAAACCAGTGGAGATTGTAGGCGCAGGTGCACCATAAGTCCCAAAAGAACCATCCAAGGCAATGCTATTGGAGTGTTTCAAGAATGGTGAAAGCTTCCGGAAGAAGTCTTGGTGGAAGGGTTACATGAGGGACAAGTTGGTTTCGAAAACCCTAGATGCGCGTCCGCCTGGGACGTCCACCTTGTTGGGAAGCTAAGGTGGCAGGCAAAACCGGTCAGGAGAAGAGGGAGGAAAAGATGGACGGGACATGCCTTTTGCATTTTCACCTTCACCTCCGTGGCGATTCTCCTACTCTCCCATCCGGATACCCTGGTACGCCGCATTGTGCCTTGTTGATTTTGAGGCACGCCCACTCATATCGGGCAACCAAAACGGGAGATGTTGGGCACCATGTTCTCGAAGCATGTCAGAAGGGAGATACGGGGGAGATCAAATGACTGAGGTAGCAACGTGAACGCACAGGGTTTATTACTGGTCGGCGAAAAGTCACACCATATTCTTGGTCGCTAGGGCTCGTGGGATACAGTATTGGTGTCCATCTTGCGCGCTGATTCAGGAGAAGGTAAACACTCTCATAGTGGCCTCAAAATCTTTACCGGCTCCGCGCAAAGAGGTAGCAGGGTGTAGCAAGGATACTGTACAGCACTGTACGCCATTTTCCAGGGCATGATGAACGGGGTTCGAACTTACTCTATGTCGCGCTAAATCGGGCGCGGACTGGAATCTGGGCTAGATCCTATATGCGAAGGGACAGGTTACAAGTGCTGTGCTTGCATCCCCGGCGTGCATTGCTTGCCACAATGTTTTTGTTTTTAAACCCGTTGTCATTTTCGCGGGGGCCGGCTCGGCTCAGATCATCTTATGATCACTTTGCGGTCATGTGGCCATCAACATCCCTGAACGAGTCGTGTACTAATAAGTTAGTATGTCGACTTTTACTTTAGATTCGCCCCGACTTCAGCTCAGGACCTATTCATAGTTCGTCGTCATTGGTTGCCATTAGCTCGATTACGAATCGTGGGCATCGGCATGGGCACTTATACACATATATTTCTTCTTTTCTGCAGATGTTAGTCAGTCTGACCCCTTGGCGTCACGCCCGCAAGTGAGGCGCCCTTGCCCGCATGTGGCGCTCACATTACTGGATCTTGCCGACATCGCGCCGGACGGCGACCGGGGTTTCCGCCACCTGCCACCGTGGCCATCCTCGGCAACGCCTCTTACGGTATGAAACATGCAAACATTGTCACCGCGGAGGCCATTCATTCAATTCCTGTTTTCTTCCGAGTAACGATGCAGTGGTCGACTTCAATTGATCCCAGTGCTGTGCAGCTCGCTTAGTCTAGAGTCCACCCCATTGGTTGACTAGACGTTCAACTCTCGCCACGAGCAAAACCACCAACACGGTAGCTCATTTTACCACTGCAGTAAGTTAGCTCCGGCAGCCCCCCTTCCACCTCGAAGTTCCGCGTGGCAAAACCTCTGACAGTCGTCGGGTGGCGGCTTCACTTTTTGACCGCACGCACTGATTACTTGCTTTGAGTCTAGCGCATAGGTGCTGTATATCTGGGGCGATGACTGTTATTACGTTATCCTTTTGATTGTCCAGTGCGGCGCTTGGACCAGATCCGTGAGTGGGGGGCTCATATTTAAACTGTATCCACGCAGTTCACAAGTGCCTGGGACCGAACCCGTCTTTTCAGAGCCTTTCAGCGAGCGCTCCCGTCCCCTCCCAACATCAACAACATGCCACCTTTCACGGTAGCTTTCATTGCAGCGGCTGCTGCTGGCACGGCCATCTATCGCTTCTTCAGTGGTAGTAAGGACGATGACAAACCCAGCGATGGTAGCTCAGCATCTCCGCCGCCTACCACTAGTACGCCGTCGTACCCATCGTCCTCACCCGATTCCTATTCCCGAGGCCGGCCCAATACCAGAACCCCTGCGACTTCCGCCTCCCATCATGACTCGTACCCCTCGAGCCATAGTCCAACCTACGCTGGTGATTCTCAAAGGGCCTCTTCGACCTCCACCCAAGCACAGCCCTCCTACCCGCGACCAAGTTTCGCCCATGCCGTTGAGGCTGAGACCAGGGCCAGGCTGCTGAACGACGCCAGGGCCAGGGCGCTGTTTAGGGCCATGACCAAGGCTCGGGCTGCTGAGGCAAGTCCTGCAACCCGGGATGACAGTCGCCAGGCGTATCGCTCTGATCCCGCCTCACATTTCGATGAGGAGTCGCGTGAGACCCTCGGTACTTCAGCCCATACACATGGTTCCCAACCGCTCCAAACCCGCATCGGCCGGACCAAGGACAGCACCACTACAACGGCTGGCTACGGTGCCAGCGTTCATCGCACCGGTCTCGCATCGCATGACGTTGGGGGTTCAAATCAGACGCCTCCGACCTCCACCCATGGACAGGCCTCCTACCACCAGCTGCCAACTAACTCCCGCGCCGCGGCGGTGACGACTAAGACCCAGGCACATCATCTAACTCCAGACCATGATGGATGGTATCGTCCCAGTGTCGCCTCGCCCTACACCAGGGGGTCTAGCGATACCTTCATGACTTCTGCTCATACGTATGTTCCCCAACCACCTCAAGTAACCTCTACTCGCGTCGGCCAGAGTACTGTCAGCGCCGCCACAACGCCTGGCCATACCCATGATATTCATGGCGCCGGTCGTGCATCGCATTATGTTGGAGAGTTAGGTCAGACTCCTACTTCCACCCGAGCAGAGGCTTCCTACCTCCAATCGCCGACTCGCTCAGGCTCCCGCGTTACTCAGACCACAGTCAAGACCAATCCTACAGTCCCCGAATACGATGGTTACGCGTATCACTCCAGTGTCACCTCTGCAAATGCCAGGGAGTCTCGTGAGACCTTCTCGACTTCTACTCGTGCGCATGTTCCTCAACCCCCTCAAGCGACATCTACTCGCGTCAGCCAGAGTACGGTCAGTACCACCGCAACGGCCGACTACCCCCATGGCAGCCGCCGCCCTCGTCTCGCTGCACCCTACTCTGCAGAGTCCACTCTGACTGGCCCGGCCTCCTCCCCTATACGGGCTTCCTATCAACGTACACCCTCACCTGATGATACCTTTGGATACCCTGATTTTCCCCCGACACACTCCCGTACACTTTCCTCTTCGTCTGGTTCAGATTACCTTGGTGCAAGCTCACCCACTCGGGTCGCTTTGCGTTCTCCGAATCCTCAGCCAGATGTTCTGTATGGAACAGAGTTTGAGGCGGCTGAAACTACTCAAGACATGAAAGCCGCTAGGGAGTTACGGGGGCGAGCACGACGCTGTAAAATTGAGATGCGCGACGCGCGTGACTTGGCCAAGAGTGCGCGCAAGAGCGGCGATCATGCCGCCGAACGGATGTACAAACAAGATGCCAACGCTCTCGAGAGCGAAATGAAGAGTCTGGATAAGAGGGCGGCGAAGATCATCTTTAGGGAGAAAAACAAGGTACGTGGCAACCTATTGCGGTCCGGATGTTATGCCCAGCCTTGTCATGCC
>Ga0307512_10001752_pt1 | contig 29601 bp, 38 predicted proteins | sample 14_EM_MG_FD_200267 | JGI IMG/M metagenome (GOLD analysis project Ga0307512, IMG submission 200267) | Populus trichocarpa ectomycorrhiza microbial communities from riparian zone in the Pacific Northwest, United States - 14_EM | ecosystem: Host-associated > Plants > Roots > Unclassified | place... | reverse complement strand
GAGCGTAATTAGCACTTTTGTATATACACTCCGCGAATGAACCAGTCCATTCACGGAGGGTGGGACTCCGCGAATGGACCGGTCTCTCCGCGGAGGAACCGCCTCCGTGAATGGACTAGAACATATTTCCTGTCCCTTTGACGGTACAATTGACCTCTAATGAGTTGATAATCCTGTCCAGCCGTATATCTAGCGCGCTGTTGCTCAAGTGTTTCCGCAGGATTCTTTGGATTCTCCACATAGAGCTAAATTGCAGCAGTTATTAGATGTATTCATTCACAAAAATTTCCTACATGATATACTAACCTTGATTTGGAGATGCTTGAATCCATCCAAGCGGAATCTATTCTTATGCCCGGGGGTATTGATATACTGCAAAAAGGCATCTCGAGCTGCACTGCTGAATGGCTCCGTGGATGTTGGTAAAGGAGTGGCCTCGTTGAATCTTGTTGAAGCAGACATAGTGGTAATGGATTGATTGCCAAAGTTGAAAGATGAGATGGTAGGAAGGAATTGCGATAGCTTGAACGTGGTACTAATGAGTTGTGATATGGATTGTTGAATCGTTTAAAAGCAGAATCAATGATTTATATAGAAAAAGAACTACTCCATGTGACAATGATTTGCATCGTCGCAGATATCATATTCGCATTAAATGTATGCAGTTGTGCTGGGCTGAACATACTCAGTTGCGCTGAGCTGAATGTACACGATTGATCAATGTACTCAATTGCGCTGCGCTGACCATCCATGGTTGCGCTGAGTGGTTGATGAATGTACTCAATTGCGCTGCGCTGAATGTACACGGTTGCGCTGATTGAATTCAGCTGGATAGAGCCAGCTGAGTGTAGGTACATGCCATTGCATGCACATACATGCGTGCAGAGCAGAGTATTTATAATTTTTGACCGACTCCGCGAACGAACTAGTCAGTTCACGGAGGTGGGGTACGGACTCCGTGAATGGACGGTTCGTTCGCGGAAGGTGGGCCTCCGTGAACTGACTAGGTACTCCGCGGAGGAAGCGCCTCCGTGAATGGACTAGAACATCTGATGCACCGCCCTAAATGAACTATTCAAAGCGGTGTTGACTAGGGATTTGGCCCGGTGGCTTGCCTAGTGTTCGGTGCTGGCGGGCTCGGGAATGTGGCCGGTGGCTTGCGGCCCCCATTGGCCTCGCCTGCCCCCACCAGCCTCGCCTACCCCCATGGCGAGGAGGAGGGCTCGACACTAGTACTCGGCATTGGGCTCCGGCTTTTGCAGCCGGCATTGAGTTTTCCTTCTCTTTCTTTCGTATATAAGTCCATAGTTTTCCTTCTCTTTGGATCGACAGACAATTGAGCTTCTTCATCCTTTCTCTTTTGCTTTCAACAAGCGGCAACAACCCAGCCCTGATAGATGCTTGTGATTTCACCTGCGACAAATAACCGCCCATGTTGAGATCAATGGAGTATGAATAGAGATATTGAATTGACTATTGTACAAAAGTGATTGTCTAAAGAGCAAAGAGAGAGAGAAAGACAGGCAAATATATATGGGAAAGAAGAGAGCATACTCGGTGAAGCCGAGTATCACATCCGGAGACTGATGCCGAGCATCACTGCCGGTGCTAGACCTACTCTTCAGCATGGGGGCTGGTGGCGGCCCATGGGGGCCGCAAGCCACCGGCCTCATGCCGGCAGCCATAGGCCGTTTGGGGCTGTAAGCCTCCGAACGCCACACAAGCCATCGGGCCAAATCCCGTGCCAACAGCCCATCTGCTGCCGGCCGCTGAATCTGCCCAAACAAAGAAGAAAACTGACCCGGACCAAAAAACCCATACGCCCCTCTTGTGAATTCATCGCGGTACCAGTCGTGTACATGGTGGCTATCGACAAGGGCCCACAACTCACTTTCTGTCATTTCATGCATGATCGCTAGGTCGGCAATGATGGTGGAAACGATCGCATTCTGCTTGGTTGGGTCAGAGCCCTGCCAGAGTCCTCCTAGGCGCGCAGCATCCTGGCTCCAATCGTAGCACCAATGATTCCACCAGTCCAAACGATCCCGGTCTGGGGTAGGGCTCGGTCCGGTCCAGTCCAACAGGAGAGTCGGACTGGACCGGACTACAGACTGGCAGTCTTGGACTGGACGGGCTTGGTCTGGACCAGTCCTAGGAAGCTACTTCTGATCAATTCAAACTACTTACATAATTCCCAAAATCGAACCCTCGTTCTCGGACTTAAATCCGTTTCTCACCACCACCGCCACTCAATTTGGCAGGGGGAAGCCGGCGGGGGGGCGTACGGAGATACAGGGATAACGGAGATGAACTGAGCGACGGGGAGTATATATTTGGGAGACCCCGGGGTAGATAGACATCATCTCATCTTATCATACAACGAAATGCACACTCTATCTTCCCGGGGTAGATAGATATCATCTCATCTTATCATACAACGAAATACACTCTCTATCTTTCCCAGCGCTTGGTTCCCACGTACTCTTGCCGAGTTTTCATAGATCCACGCAATTCGTGTGGTTCCTCACGGCCGGGTACCCTATCATATCCTCTCACCGTCTTCCTACGCTCCTCTCACGAATTCCCTTTGGATGCCGTGAGAGGTGCGGCGGTGTGTTGATGATCGGCTCTCTGCCTTCCAGCTCCGCGGTTTCACCACAGCGTGTACGAGTCTGCGCGTATGAGTCTCCGTTTATGACTCTATTCGGTGGCTCAGTGTATTACTGACTCTCAGAGACTTTCTCTGATTTGCCCCAAATGGACTGGTCCAGACCGAGCCCGTACCGGTCTGCCAGAATTTTGGACCGGTCCGATCCCAGTCCAAAAATTACTCGGACTGGACCCGGACTAGACTGGACTGGACCTGTCCGGACTAGTCCCCACCCGGACTACTGGAATCATTGTGTAGCACGCCATGAGAACTCCGGGTTTATCTTCAGGTGTGTTGAGTGCATACGACGGATACACAACTGCTCGGGTAGGACGGTCTGTCTTCCCTATCCCGCCTTTCTTGATGCCCTTGTCATTGGCCCACCATCGTTTCTTAAATTTAATACCCACCTTGACGGAATGGTTATAGCGCAACACCCGAATCGCTTCGCGCTGCGCATAGTTGAGCCCAGCCTCGCGGAGATCCATGGTCTGCAGACAGGCTGCAGTCGTGGTTGTGATAACATGGGAATAGTGCCTTGTTTCCGGGGTCGATAGGTCCGGCGTCTGTACTTTCACCATCATTGGATTCTTTCGATCTAGGGGGTGTTTATCGAGTTCAATGGCAGTTACACGGTGACCATAGAGTGGACTCTGGGCAAGAGACGTAACCATGTTGATTAGGGATTTGGCCCGGTGGCTTCCCTAGTGTTCGGCGCTGGCGGGCTCGGGCATGAGACCGGTGGCTTACGGCCCCCATTGGCCTCGCCTGCCCCCACCAGCCTCACCTGCCCCCACCAGCCTCGCCTGCCCCCATCGGCCTCGCCTGCCCCCATGGCAAGGAGGAGGGCTCGGCACTGGTATTCGGCATTGGGCTCCGGCTTTGGCAGTCGGCATTGGGTTTTCCTTCTCTCTCTTTCATATATAAGTCCATAGTTTTCCCTTCTCTTTGGATAGATGGACAATTCATCATCTTCTCGTGTCAACAAACCATCTTCTCAGCCATAATGTCTGCACCACCATTAATGCACCACCAGACGTTATTTTCTTGACCGCCGGTAAGAGGCTTAGGATCGTCATTGGTATCTGGGGTCATGGGATAATCTGACTCAAGCGACTGGATAAGAAACGATGTGAAAGCTTGATCGTAGTTCGTGGTAGCACTAAACAATCGGTCAGACAGAATACTTTGAATACTGATAAGGATCACCTTACGAGCCCATTGTTTCACTCCAGTTTGCCACATGGGTCATTGAATATCTGTCACCCGGTCATCTGTTTCTATTCTGAACGGTTGCAGCTGGTGAAACTTACGGCTCAGACCCCTCTAGCTCGTACTTTAGAATCATAGTCGCTCTCAATGAGAGTGATTTTGCATCCAAGGCCATAAGGTTCCTCCAGGTTTGTTCGAATGTGTTGGGATCCACAAATTTCCCCCTCCACTCTCTGAAGATTCTCGCGACAACTTCCCGATGCCCCATTCGTACGAAACTATTAAATTCTCATATTTAGTAACTGCCGACCTCTCGAGAAATCGACTGGAGCATACCTGTCGGGGACTGTTCCTCCGTTGCTAACACCAACCTTGAAATCATCAACATACTCCATTCCGTCTGCCGGCTTCGTCTCTCGCACGAGGATATTATTATAATATAGAGGGTTCTTTGGCCCACTAAAGTAGTACGGGATCAGATTCCCCTTTTCCGGAAAGTCGGATGATTCTTTCTCGATGCCAAGTTTACTGAACAGTTCACATGTCCTTTTCATAATTGCTATATCAGGAAACCTCATGGCTCCAACATCGTAGTAGTCAGTGTAGTCGTCCTCGGTATCGGTGAAGCGGTGTGTCCATACCCTCCCACCAGGTCTCTTCGATGCTTCAAGTACCTCATACGAAAGCTGAAGATCCTTGAGAATCATTGCAGTGTATAATCCTGCCATGCCCCCACCGACGATACCGACATGGAAGTGAACTGGCTTCTCTCTGGCGCTCATTAGGTCGGATTCAATGTAATGTTCCGGGTCAATGTTAAGTTCGCTGAAGCTAGGGGCCGGGTGGCTTGAGTCTAAGGGAATTGGGTCCTAACTAATATCAGACAAACGTATCGGTGGAAGCAGTCCTATGGTGGGAGGTAGTCCTACCGTGGGAAGGCGCTGACGGCGCCGGTTAAGTTCATTGCAGGAGAGTTCGACCTGTTCCTTAACAGTGCGCAGGGCAATTTGAGCTCGGATTTGGGAGATTTCTTGAGCCATCACGAAATACGAGGCAGTCTTGGTATAGATCGGTTTCGTGAGGGTGAAGACAGGTTGAGGTTTAACACATCGTATGTCAGAGGCAAAATGGGGGTCCTTTGGATTTTATGTACAATTACAGAACCTTGGAAATTCGTACCTTTCAGTTCATAACGCACAATGCCATGCCATTTTCTTCTTCCCAAGGAATCGGTCGATCCCTACGATCGAGAAAGTATGAGAATATTATGAAATCTGATATCACAATCGCAACTTTTCGAAGCTGAATGTAGTAGAAATTTTCCACGATAAGCCAATTAAATCGCTCACTGCCGCTTCACCGTTCGATGTTCAGTAGCTGGAATTAATTTACGATAGTATGTCGTAACGTAGAACCAATGCGTTAGCGATGCAGCAGAGCCTCAGCAAACGCCATAGGAATCGGGCAGTGTCATACTCTTGAATATATTATGATTAAAACATAAGCAAAACCTTGCCTTACCCCCACCTGCACCTATAAATGCACTAATATATCCGCATGAGATGCATGTATATGTACGTACCGAAGAATTCATGAATTAGCAGCGATAGAGAATCATCGACCGATAGCAAACCATGAAACATGAAAGCTGATGCCTATTCAATGTCGTTATCGGAGTGGAAGATGGTGACTGGTTTGGAGGTGATGTCTGTTATAGCTTTTGGATGAAGGTTGGAATTTGAAAATAATTCCAACTACACTTCATCGACACATTCCCGCCCATTGTTTCGCATTTGTTCGTTTGATCGTTGGATTTTACTGTGCAGCCTTCACGATCACATACTGTTAAATGTAACATCCGTAGATTGAATCTAATTGTGGTAGGATAGAGAGCGTGCGGACATTAAAACAATAACTCTGCATTAATATCTTATTAAAAATAATGCTACAACCAAGGGTCATCCGTATATAGACATGTATGCAATTATCTGCCAACACCCATTCGGCAATTCTCATTCAGTCGGGTTTAGGGCCTCGACCACCTGATGAAATTATCCACCAAAACAATTGAACTTGCAACATGGATCCTTCTCATTTAGAATTTCGTGTGCTACTATCGCTTTCATTTATGCCGGGGAATGCAATTCGGCAATGCGAATCAGAGCATGAGGTGTTTGCAAACTACGATTGTTACGGTTTGTAGCGGTCCGCCGATTGTATCGAATTCTTCCAAAACCCCGCACTCAGCTGATTAGTTAACCACTATACCTAGGCTTGCGAATGCCATTAGATTAATCTACAATACAATACATAATTTCGTGAAGGGTCACTCCTAGGATTTGTTGTCGTAGTTTCACACTAGCTAAAAACAACGGCGGCATTCTAATGGAGGGGAGGGAGATTGTTCTAGTCCATTGAAGGCGGCTGTTCCTTCGCGGCGTACCCAGTCAGTTCACAGAGGCACACCTTCCGTGAACTAACTAGTTCGTTCGCGGAGTCCGTACCCCACCTGCGTAAAATAACCGGTTCATTCAGAATCAATCAAAAATTATAAATACTCTGTACATCATCGTGATCCCTACGATCGGCTGCGTCTTGGACGTCCTGGAACAACTACAATTACAATGTGCTCCATGTCATCGTTTGAAACCATCTCATCTTACTCATTTCCCTTCTCCTCATTTCCCTCCTTCTTATTGCCCTCTTCCTCATCCTCTTCCTTCCCAGTAACCTCTTTCTCCTTGAGAACTTCCCCATCCTGAGTATCCAGTTCTGTCAAATCGCTGCTCTCATCGGCAGTATCCTCCACCGATGTGGGATCAGTACGCACACTCGCAAACATCTCCTTGTATATTTGTTCGACGGCGTTTTTAATTGTTACTTGGCTCGGGTAGAGCTGTTCTTGTGTTTGGTTCCAAAATATAAGTACCAGATAGCGCTGCAGAAGCTCCGGTATTTGTGCACTGTGCATTACCATCTTGGCCATGGCAATGAAATGTGCTCCCGTGACTCGACTTTCACTTTGAAACATTTGCGCTGCGCTGAACGTACGCAGTTGCGCTGATTGAATTCAGCTGAACAGAACCTGCTGAGTGTACGTACATGCCAGTGCATATGCATATATGTGTGCAGAGCAGATTATTTGTAATTTTTGTTTGACTCCGTGAACGAACCGGTCAGTTCACGGAGGTCGGGTGCGGACTCCGCGAACGCTCCAATCAGTGCACGGAAGGTGGGCCTCTGTGAACTGACTGGGTACTCCACGGAGGAACCGTCTCCCTAAATCAACTAGAACAGAGATCTAAGCAACACCATGAGTGAAATCTGCATAAACGGCAAATCTAAGTTATATTTTGGTGACAATCTTCCGATCGTGCCTATAATATCTCCATAGTACGTGTAGTTATTCTGCAGGATACACCGAAATGCTAACTCGGATCGAGCGAATTGCCAACATCGGATCAGTAAGCACGAAACTTATCTCAGTTTTAGGTTAATGTGTATGAGCCTGAGGGAAAGAAAGTCTTCATATTCCTTCCTTTAAAAGATATTGTCGAGAGAAGGGAAATAGGACAGTGTATAAGAGCGATATATTGGCTGTGGAAATGATATACTAATACAGAGTTCTTCAAAGTCTACCTCGGGCAGGCGGAGTGTGGACTATCCCGGAGTACAATCTTCCGGGCAGGGATTTCTTGGATTAGGGGACGACTGGTGTTATTTTTGTTTGCATTAATTATACTGCATTCACTCTATCTAGAGTATGGCAGAGCCCGTTTCCCTTGCCTCCGGATAGCTGAAGAGGTGGGGGAGATCCCCTCCTGGCGGGTGTTGCATGTATGCATAGATCGTCTGTTATGGTCTGTATTAGGATAGGACTTGTATGAGAATTATAGCTTTGTATCAAGATACGAGTAGATAAGTACGTATGTACATGCATATGAGATATTGTACTGTTACGGGCCTCTCTGCACCGATAGATTATAATTCAATGAATCAACCATCAAAAGTAATAATCAGACCAAATATTGCCGAGTGATAGAGCCATGATGCGAGTGACACTTGGTGATTTACTACAGCCCATCCGTCGCGTGATAGAGCTCAGTGAGTGACTTCAGAAGAGAGTAACAGTGTCGAGTAGCTTCTAACTATCCAGCTACAATGAATCCTTAGTCAATGCATTCTTTGCGGTGGAGAATACTCTCAGCTAGCAACACACCGACAACACCGCTCGAGCCCGACAGATCCCCGATCCGGACCGTAGTTGTGTCTACTCATGCCGCTCCTTTTTGGCCAAGAAAGACGGGAGCCATCGGGACTATTGAGAACCCTGTACCGAAAGAATGGAATGCTGCCAGGAATGGTACCGGATACGTTGATGATGAGCCCCAGCTCGCATAGATCGAAACGGATGTGGTCGGACAATCACTTCATACTGTGTAATACGAGATCAGATATCACAGCGTGGTGAGTTAATAAAGTAGAAGGCCCTATTCAGATGGGGTAGACAAATGGTATTGATCAGCCTAGGCTCCCGTGCTTTCAGCTCAATCACAGCAAGCCACAGTTACCCATGTAATTGCAGAAGTAGCCCTGCAAGATGTATAGGCAGTTGAAACGGCTGAGTACATCTGCGGAAAATTGAACCTAGTCGTTCACCGCGGATCGCGATTTTCGGAACAGCATGAATCTCGGGAATTTAATATATGGCATGGTATACTAGACGTCATAATATCTACTCGATGCGCTGTAAATAGACACGCTTCTCAGAATGTGAACCCGTCCAGCTGTCTCAATGGCGGACGATTTTGTTTTTGTAGTCACATGCACCCCAATGAAGTACAAAGTTAACTGTGGCTGTGGAGTGTATAGTTGAGCGCTGTCGGTAGTCGATTGCCCTGCTGTGAGTGAGTGGCCTCCAGGGCGGGGGGTGGGGTAGTAATAGGTAGAGTTGTACGGAATGTGTCTTCAGCAACACCATCACCGGCTGAAAATCACCACCACGAAGCTGATAATGAGTTTCACAAAAAAATCGTCCGCATCCTGAGCGTGTTTACTTGACCCGGGAGTCTATCATCGTCGATCACTCGGCAGATCTGTTCCGCTGCGTCAGGGTTTAGCTGTTGACACGAGAAGATGATGGAGAAGAAGATGAATTATCTGTCGATCCAAAGAGAAGGGAAAACTATGGACTTATATATGAAAGAGAGAGAAGGAAAACCCAATGCTGACTGCCAAAGCCAGAGCCCAATGCCGAGTACCAGTGCTGAGCCCTCCTCCTCGCCATGGGGGCAGACGAGGCCGATGGGGGCAGGAGAGGCTGGTGGGGGCAGGCGAGGCCAATGGGGGCCGTAAGCCACCGGCCACATGCCCGAGCCCGCCAGCACCGAACACTAGGGAAGCCACCGGGCCAAATCCCTGGTCAACACTCCCACTTTGGCCCAAGGTTTTCCAGATGAAACAAAGTAAGTAAAACAAACAAACAAAAGCCTAAAACCCTCCTCCGAGTTCCAAATCCAATTGAATCCAAGCATACAGTGTGAATCCAAATACACAATATAAAACAAAGGAAATCCAAAGTCCTGCCCGTGATCCTATCCGAGTCCAATCTCCTCCACAAGTTCGCCGAGTTTCACTCTCCCAAGGACCTTAGTGAGAGCACCAGCCAGCATCTCCTTACCCGCCATGTGCTTGATCTCGACCTCATCTTTGGCAATAGCTGCATGAATCGAGTGGTACCGGAGTCGTAAGCGCCGGCCATCAGATTGGAAGTAGCCCGAGTTGACAGTCGTAACGCAGTTTAGGCCGTCATTGAGAATACGCCTGGTGATTGCTCTGACAATTCCGATATCTGAGATGAGGTCTCGCAGCTAGTCGATCTGCACTTTGCCGTACGCTGTGGCAATCATCTCTGCTTGCATTGTCCATTGGGCAACTACTCTCTGCTTCTTCAACTTCTGAATGACAAGGGTTCCGAGGGCGTAGACGACGATTCCCGAGGTAGACTTGCTCTTGTCTGCTTCTTCCCGTATGTCTGCATTGGCGTAGCACATAATTGACTGACGGTCATGCCTGAGGCTTGGGTCATAGAGCGTTAATTTGTAGTCAGATGTGCCTTGGAGATATCGAAGTAGGTGATTGATGGCTTCCCAATCTAGAGTCGAGGGTTGGGCGGCATACCTGCCTAAAACTGCTGTGGCATATGTGATATCTGGGCGAGTACCAAGAGCGGAATAAAGAATTGAACAAATGGCTTTCTAGTCCGTTCTAGAGTTGAAAGGCTGCTCTTCAGCCTGAATGGCATGGGGTTTGTAGTCGATCTCTATTGGAGTTGAGCGCTGCCGGCAGTCGGTCAGCTCAAATCGGTCAAGAACTCGGTTGATGTGGCCGATTTGATCGATGTCCATTGATTGTTTGCTGCGATCTCGAGTAACCGTCATGCCGAGGTATTGGGAGATGTCTTGCACAGGAACATGGCCAGCAGCCATGAATTGATCATACAGTCAAGATGCACTGATGTAACGAGGACTGATTGGCCAATGATCAAGATATTGTTGACGTAGACCAAGGATAAGACGCCCTTTGCTTCGCCGAGATTGCCACCGACGAAGAGACCGGGAGCTGCAATTGAGCCTTGGAGACCAAGATAGTCAACTATGAAATCAAAGACTTCTTTATAGTACTCCCGATTCGCTTGCTTGATGCCATAGAGACTCTCATTCAACTTCCCAAGCGGTCTGGCCCGGCCATATGGATCAGGGCATTCACCATCAGGGTGGCGCATATTGAGAGTCTCATGCAGAGCGCAGCCGAGGAAAGCAGTCTGGATGATGAGGACGGCGATCTCAAGGTCATTCTTGGCTGCAAGGCCTAGGGCAAGCCGAACCAAGGCCAAATCAATGACTTGAGAGGTGATGTCATTGTAGTCGCCAGGCTTTTGGAGATTGCCGGGGCCAACAAATCGAACTTTTCATTTGTCAATTGTTGCATTGGCCATTAGCTTTCTCACCATGACCCAACGGCTTTCAATCATACTCGCAACTTCGTGGACCTTATCAATGAAGGTGAAAGCCTCATGACTTTCCCTCGATGCCGCTTCCTTGCTAATTGCTTCTATCCACTGTTCAGCATCTTCTGCATCCAGTCCTGCACAGTATGTCTTTGGGCCTTGCTCGATCATCATGGCTATGCTGACATTGGCTGCAGTTCTGGCGCTCCTTCTAGGCTTTGGAGGCGGTGTCTCTGGAGGTGGAGTCTCTGGGAATGGTGTGAGATCATTGTCCGAGTCGTCAATTCGATTGATCACACAAGTCAATGCGGTTGCTTTCGCAGACAGTACCATGGATTTCGGGGACTGTATCATAGCTCTGGGCGGCTGTATGGTAGCGTTTGACTTGGGAGGCTCGTCTTTGATTTCCGAATCCGTATCCTGTTCGGCTGGTTCGAGGGTGATCTCTGCAGGCCTAGTCTTCAGTAGCAGTTGATATAGGGTAGACTCATCAAATTTGACATCTCCAGCGTCAAAAACTCGGACCGAACTGATGTGCCTAGCTCGGTACTGTGTCGCTGTCTACGAGTAGCTGAGGTGCACACACTTGTAGGTGTGGTTATCACATTTCTTCGTGAGATCGCAATCGATCCATGAAAATGCTAAGCAGCCAAAGGTTCGGAGGTGAGAGATATCGGGCTTCTTCTGTGTCCACCTTTCGAGAGGCGTCAAATTGGGCAGAGCTCGGGATGGCGGTCAATTCTCAATATGGACTGCTGTGGATACAGCTTCTGCCCACAGATTGTTTGGCATCCTAGCATGATTCAGCATAGACCGCGCCGGGTCCAGCACTGTGCGATTGCATCCCTCCGAGATGCCATCCTGCTGCTGTGAGCATGGGACTGATACCTCCTAATGATCCATTGCTCTGCCAAGTACTAAAGAAACTTCTCACAACTAGCATGATCACCTTCACCTTGAACTGTAATTCGACACAACTTCGACTTCGGGTGCTGCTTCTCCACTTTCGGCACATACTTCTTGAACTTCGCTGGAGCCTCAGATTTGGTATTCATAGTGTAGTCCTTGGTGTAGCTCGAGTGGTCGTCGGTAAACATAATCATATATCGCTAGCCGCGCATGGTATGAGTTTACATTGGCCCGATCACATCGGAGTGAAACAACTCAAGAAGTCGAGTTTTTGCCTTCATGCTCTGAGGACTGGAACGGCTCCCGGAACATCTTCCCCATAATACATGTTTCACAAGTGCATGTCGATGGGCTCCTGGCATGCAATTGGATACCTCTCACTGCATTCGGGACCGATTGATTGCTGGAACAAAGAGGTGGCTGAGGCGAGCATGCCAAGCAAGAATATCCTTATCTTCAACCGCCGGCTAAATGTTGGAATAGGTCTCGGAGACCTCGGGAAGAGAGCTCGGAGCGGAGATAGTGGTGGCGCTCGGTGGATCGTCTATTACAACAGAGGCTTTTGATACTGAGGCCATGGTTGTGGATGCTCTGAGGACGACTAAACTGTTGATGAGCGGTGCTTCCGGGACGAGGTCTGATGCATGGCTTGCCGTAGCTCCATTGATTTTGAAATCGAAGTTGACTCCTTTCCGCATTCACTGGATGATACTGAGGAGGTAAGTTGTGCCGCAGGCTGGCACATAAAGGACATTATGCAGAACGATCATTGCGGGCTTTGTAGTTGCTCTGTCGACATATAACGTAATGGTTGCAGGGTTTTCGGAATCGACAAAGCTGTTGTTTGCCGTCGTGACCTGATGCTCCCACTTTGCCACGGGGTGAAAGGTCTCAAAGAGGTGACGATTGCCAGTGACGTGACTTGTTGCACCAGTGTCAAGAATCCAATAATTGGCAGGTCGATTTGCTGATGCCATATTGCCCGTGTTCACATAGTCTGGCGTAGGGACCAGAATAGGGTCAGAATGTATGACCGAGGAGAGGAATGACTGTGACTCGGCGGCGGAGGCTGACGCGGTCGAACCCAGATTATCATTACTCCTAGATTCCTTGTAAGAGGCCCACCAATGCGTACTCCTGCACTTCGTCTTGCTATGGCCCTTTACTCCACATCGATGGCAATTGGCCTGGCTCTTCCAATCGTTGCCCTTCATATCGTTGCCTTTCATATTGTTGCCCTTTTCGCCTTTCGAGTATCATCCTCAAACTTTCTTCGTTATAAATAGTGAGGCATGTGGAGCAAGACCTTGGTGCCTGCGGAGCCGGGCTTCAAAGGACAGGAGGTCGGTGATGATACTTGCCACTGTGTCTGCTTTCTCAGTGAGCTCAAGTATGGATGCAGAGGTTCGCCATTCTTCAGTATTCGGGATGTACGTCACGATGTAAAATTCCCTCCAAGAGTCTTCGATCGTGATGTCGCATATGGCAAGGTCACTAATTATCTTGAACTGGGCTGAGATCCATTCGGTGACTGAGGGATATGACTCGAGTTGACATGATGTGAGCTTAGCCATCTCACATAGACCATCGAGCTTGATGACGTTCTCAAAGTCGGCTTTGATCGGGTCCCAAAGTTGTTTTTGCTCTGTGAGTTCTTGGTACCGTATCTGGATTGTTGATTCCATCAGGGAGGTGAGCTGTCCGCATGCCTTATCATTGTTCATCTGCCAGCGTTCCCACTCGCGAAGGAAGTGGTAGAACAGATTGAGGTAGGCCGTGTCAGTCGATTCCGGGAGGAAGTCGTAATCGGTATCCCGCGGTTCACGAGTTGTGCGAGTGGTCGAGGTGCCACTGGTCGCTACAATCGGAGGACTGGGAACACGCATTTCTCCAGATGAGTTTTTCCAGAGGCCTTGCGCACGAAGTAGGGCTTTCGCTTCTTTGGCCCATTGTCGATAGTTGCACTCATAGAGTGTTGTAGCCGTGGTCGACATGGTGGAGGTTGAAACAGAGAGTTGCGAGACAATAAAGAGGTTAACAATAGAGAGGCGGAGGTTGTAAAACCAGAGAGGCACTACTAAGATGTCGGCTCGATCCACTGGAACAGGGGCACAGGAGAGGCAGTAACAAATACTAATAGTAGGCGTCGATTTCAGCTCAGCACCGGCCTCATAACCTGTTGACACGATAAGATGACGGAGAAGAAGATGAATTGTCTGTCGATCCAAAGAGAAGGGAAAACTATGGACTTATATATGAAAGAGAGAGAAGGAAAAGCCAATGCCGACTGCCAAAGCCGGAGCCCAATGCCGAGTACCAGTGCCGAGCCCTCCTCCTCGCCATGGGGGCAGACGAGGCCGATGGGGGCAGGCGAGGCTGGTGGGGGCAGGCGGGGACAATGGGGGCCGTAAGCCACCGGCCACATGCCCGAGCCAGCCAGCACCGCACACTAGGGAAGCCACCGGGCCAAATCCCTAGTCAACATTAGCCTCGCGAATCTTGGAGTAGGTGCGGTATTTGATTCTCGGGTAACCTCGGGCTCGGCACAGTAGTCTGCTTTGGGTATGGTATCTTATCATTTGCGTCTTTCTTATTCTATCTGTTTGAGCGGTAGACAACTTAACGCAAGCATCGTACTTTGAACACTCCGTACGCGACATATTTCGGCCTAGATTGCGAAGATATGATGTAACACCCCACTGGTTCCTGTTTAGGATGCAACTTTCTTGGTTCTCTGCCTTCGTCATTGAACATGGAACTGATGACACCAATTGGAATTTGCAGTTAGAAATTTACTCTCACCGACACCCTGCCAAGTCTATCATCGGAACTTGCGACAGGGTAGTTAGCACTAGCGCATAAACGTCGTGTGACAGCGGAAATGGAATTCCTGGCCTTGCAGCCTTAGCCTGTCGGCCTGCGTCAAGTGCACGCACATATTAAGCCAGCTCGGCTGGGGAGAGAAGCTGGCCCTGAACTTCCTGCCAAAGCCGATCTCCCGATGAAACTGCGCAGGAAACAGAGAACACCAAATGAACGATTGGGTATAACGTAGTTGAGCAACTAAAAATACGGGCGCGATCATCGCGCTGCCAAGTAGAACTAAACGACCCCCAGCCCACCATTACCAAAATTAATTTTCGGCGACCTACTCCATCGACTCCTCAGACCCCGCTGCTCTACTCTTCAAAGTTGATATCGCTCTCTTGCACTGTTTCGGTTGTCCACATCTCTGCACTTGTCGACTCCTGGTCTCGTCTGTTCCCACGCGTCTGCCCTCATCGCTACTGTTGCAGCCATCCTGTTCTCACGCGTCTACACTCGTCCGTGCGTTTAGCCTCCGCTATCAGCAATTACATCTACGTATCGTCTATATCGTTCCACGCCATGTCGCCCTGAATAGTGACTTCTCGCATATGCATTCCTCCGTCTATGCTGCTATCTACATCGGTATTCTCACTGCGCGACGTTTAACTCAATAATATTATTTTCGCTCTACTGAACTAACAGTTGTCGGGTCTGGGCGGACACTAAAAACACTAGCACCCGCCCGGACCAGACAGAAGCCCCAAACGGTTGTTCATTACATACGGAGTGAGCAGGTCGATGTATCGAATAGATGGTCACATCATTTCAAGCCTTCGATCTCCAGCTCCGTTTGTCAGCCCACTTGCCATCTCCAACCTTGTTTACTCGGTCGTTTACTCCACTCGCCAACTCCTCCGATCGTATACTCCGCCTTCCTGTCGTTTACTCCTCCGGTCGGGTACTCCGCCCTCTTCTGTATTTAACGTGTGCGGCCTACGTCATCGTCGTCTTCTTCACGGCCGTCGTCTACTTTCCACCATCGTCTCGCCCTCGTTTCTTCTCTGTGCCGCCGTGTCCCGTTTACTCCTTATTTTAGTCTACTCTTGTGTCCTCCTCTACTCCATCTCCTCTACTGCGTGCCGTCGTCTACGCCCTTCTAAGGCGTCATCTAACACACCCACGTCTATCCACCGCTAGCAACTACCTCCCTACCGTCGTTGTCACTCACCAACCATGATCTCCGTCATTGATGTCAACAGAACGAATGGCAGTCAAGTTAGCGCCCACAACAGCAGTACGAACGGAAGCGGTATACTCGGTGGGGTCGAGAACAGACTATACGCCACTTTGCACCTGCTCTTGCAAACGATTGGTAAGTAGGAGCAGGTTGTGTCTGCGTTTGCTTACTTATCGTGAGTGATTTAGTTAAGTTTATCGATGTCGATGCGACCTATGACGATGCGCGAATGTAACCGATGCAGCTCTACTCGCTTTTCACTCAGTTCCGGTTCTTTTACGGTGACAACCAAACAGATCAAGAGGACCCAAAACGAGATGAAACAACACGACCCATCAAGGAACAAGTTCGAGACGAGTACGTATTAAAGTTCGAGACTACGGGACTAAGGGTAACAAGCCGAGATCGAAGCTGTTACGAATGATAACGATGAAAACGGAATAGAATGCAATCAGGAATGCGGACGCGACGAATCTGGGAGACATAGGGAGATTTGTCGGCTGGATTTGTAACTAAAAGTCTAACCAGACCGCCGCGACGGTACGGCCTGGAGGTATCAACGATCCAGGGCGACTAGTCTTTCGGGGCCTGACGTCGCAATCCGGTGCTGGACCTTATTTCGGTGGATTGGTACGTGCCTAGTGTCGGCTACCCTCGCTAGGGTCCCATACAAATGCTTATGGGAAACTGGAGGCTACTTAAAGTTGGCATCCGGTGGTGACTGCCGGTGGATATGCTAGTTCTGTGCCTTCAAATTTGATGCAGCATGTACTGTGATGTCTTGAAACTAATGGCAGTGGGCTTTAAACTAGCGGTTTAGGGTGCTGTAATGCCGGTACAGGCCCTGATACGATATACAGTACACAATAGTATGATTTCCATTGCTTCCATAGTTGATTTTATAGGTCACTTCCGTATGGGATGATGTTATAGAGACTACAAGGGTACTGTAGGTATATAATACAAAAACCATTTGCATATTTTCATGATGGGGCAGGGAGGGTACTGCAATCTGTTTTGCCTCTAAAGGAAACTAAAAAATCCATTATAGCTGACTACAATCTATAGGAGGTGTGATTTCCCAGGACACATGACCAAAAATCGGTGATGCTCTGTTGACACTCATTTTGCCATGGCTGTATCCACTGTATGGAATCATTTAGTTTGGCACAGTCCATTATTCACATTGTTTTGGATGCCTTTCTGGCCTTTTCATATACTTTCTTCTTGATCACTATGTTGTTCTTTAATACCACATAGATCTATCTAACATTAATCACCAAAATCCCGTATCTTTCGGACAATGCTTGTCATCAGTTGCAGGATGACTCAATCCGCTGCTCTGCTGTTCAATATGAATGTTAGCTGCATTACCATGCAATAGAGGGTGTACCAACCTTCGTCAGTCAACATATCTGAATTAAAATCGGTATTGTACTAGGTATCCTCAGTATCATCTGAAAATTCGGCACAGGGAAAAGCTGTATGTCAATAGATATATCCGGCCAGCAAGTTGACAATTTGAAAAGTTTGCGCTACGGAAGTGGTTCCGGATTGGGCGGGAGGTGTGCCGGGCATAGCTGGAGTCAGCGCTGTATTCCGCTCTGTGCGTCAGTTGTGGGGAGAAGCACCAAATACTTGGCATCCCTAGCATATCTGCGAAATGTGTGTGGTGCGATTTTGGCATGAAAGGCAGCCGAATATTTGGTTTGACGAAGCATTGCCGGGTGTCTTTCTATCACAGCCTTCATCATTGAATGCTCAGGAAACTCAATGCCTGGCTTCTTCTCTTCTCGGACCTTGGCGCCTGGATTATCAATCAGATATTTTGTTTCCTCTATTGCAGCACTCAAAAAGCTTTCTTGGGCAATGTTGGCCATATTGAACGCCTGGCGCATATTGGACTGTTCCAGCTATACCCAACCACTTTTCCTTGCAATCGTTGCAGACTTGTTGAATACCTACAAGATATTAGTTACTGCTTCCAACAATGAAATTTCGCAGTTACCACTACCATATACGCATCTGTAACCTCCATCGCAGTGATTCAAGCCTGGTTTGCCCCCACCCAGGTATCATTATCAGGCAATTCATCTGCGATATACCCAGAGCGGACAACATCGCAATGTTAGATTTCACACATGTGCGGACAAATGCTTTTGCCGACCATGGCGGTTTCTCATTACAGGCAGTGATAAATTCGTTACATGGCTCTCTACGGACACCCGCTGTGCGTTACATGGTTAACTGACTGCCGTTTGGCTCGATATGGACAAACTCACATCCAACTACATGCTGCTTCTTATTTTTGCTGCTTCCAGTCTTGGCAACAATATTTAAATATGGATCCTGGGTCATATGTTGGGTGGATGCATTGGCAGCATAGCAGTGAACTAACTTGTGTCTGCGCTCTTGTTGTGTACCAAGAATTGCTGTATGTGATGTAGCACCATCCATTCGGCTGGTATTCGATATGCACTCACCTGGCGGAGGTGGCTGTATATCCACCTTGTCCTGGTGTGGAATTGGAGTGGAAGATGACAACGACAGGATGCGGAAATCCCTGACGACTATATAGATAGCTTGTTGTCAGAATGTAATATGTATCATCGAACATGATCGTTATGCTCAAGATGAATCCAACTGAGTATGAGTTCAAGTTGAAGGGGTTTCCCCCCGCTGCGCAATTTGCAAAAAGTCAGTTTGAAGTTGTTTGTGTGGTAACATCGATAAATTGCATTTTACCACCACCTGAATCGGCAAATTGCTTGATATTCATATGATGTCGTTCGAGGGAAATGACGTCAGCTGATGTTTGTCTGAATGAATGCCCGGGATACCACAACAAAACACCAATAACAATCGTATCATATTGCCGGATTAGCGTCACTATTCCTGATTTAATGACAGTCACGAGGGAGATATCGCTTTGTTCAATATGAGTAAACGAAACAACCTTGACATAAAAGACGCAGCTTGCCTCCATATTTTCCACAACATGCACCATCCAACATCTGGCCCAACAACAATGTCCACGAAAACTGCAATGGTCAATGCTCCGAAGACTAACTTCTCGCCAGTCCCAGCGGGTGGAAACTGTAAATCCGATACACAGTCAACCCGACGATGTCATCAACTGAATAAAGGCGAGAGCTGCTTGGAAGCAGCAAGTGTCTGAGACCTTGAGGCATTACCCAACATAAGATCGAAAAAGAAGCTTGCAGCGGAGACACCACGAAAAATGCACTTCTTACACAATGAATAGAAGCAGAAATGGATTGAGGATTATGTCGAGAGAGACACCACTGTGGCAGGGCAGCGAGTTGCAAACGTAGAGGCAGCGGTTCAGCAAGGGCAGGACGATATGATGCATGCTGAAATCACGTGATTGACGTCCAGAGAGCCCGACTTGACGATTGAGGAGATGCTAGTTCCTAGCTTATTCAATCTGAGTGGTCTTGCAAGTTCTGACGATTGGGAGGATGGGGACGACGAGGATGATGCACAGACTGAGCACAGTAAGCTGAGCGAAGATGACGAATGGGGCTGGGTAATGGGCACAATCAGCAACAAGATACAGCAGCCCTTGGAGACATTTCAGCAGAACCAGATGAAGCTCGATGAATGGACACAACAGGGTGTGGAGTACTCAACAGACTACTTCCGTGAACGAACAATGAAGTACGGCACATCCGCATTGAGTGTTCTGGCAGTCGTTCAGCCCCGAACCCATGATGACACTCCGGAATTTGATGGACAACATTTGGCGAGCTTAGCAAGAGTCTTGATATAGTCCCCCCATTCGGGCAAAGACCCCCTGGGACTTCGCAACCAGGAAGTAGTCATATCAGACTAGGTTCCGTAAAGCTGCAGTCAAAATTGAGCGTACCACTTAGTCAGCCATCTACGCAGCCAGATTAGTCAATGTTGCTGAAAGTGAAGCCAGTTCAACTAATACACTTTGACTGGTGTATATAGCCTCAAGCTAATTACCATATTGATATCAATTTCGGGCAAAGAGATGGTGACGGCTCCTTGGGCTGCAAAAGAACAGATACGCAAACTGTATTTTTTGATGTCTGATCGTTGTCAAAAGCAAGTTGTTGACCAATTTTGCTTTGCTTTTGCTTTGTCTTGATTTCAGTGACCAAAGTATGAGACATGATAATTTGTCTGTGCATGTGCAAGGGTCAAATGCACTATGTGAAAGTTCTACAATCCAAATCGCACTGTAAAACGGTTAAAATGTTTGGTTTCATTCTTCAAGTGAATGTTAAGTGTCAATGCAAAAGCACTATTAGAGAAGAAATGCGGCAACAAAATTTCAGTGGGTGATGTAAGAGGTGTCATAGAAAGAGCGGTCAGTGCGCAGGGCAAATCGATCAGAAAGATAACCGTCAGTTTACATTGATCTACGTATCCAGCTGCATAACTCTCCGCACAGTCCTGGTGCACTTGGTTGAGATATTTGACATTGTTTGTGTTATGTCATAGAAATCGAAGAGGAAGGGAAGGATAAGGAATGCTGAGGATGTCGAGTTATATTTACCAAAAACTAGTACAACGATCTACACACTGTCAATCACTGGCCAAAAGCGCTGGAATGTGTTAGGGCCACGTCATTTCCCACTCAGATAGCATTGATAGCAGTTGACCAGAGATTGAGAGTTAACAAAACTCCTGGATGCAACCGATAATACAGACAAAAGGAATACTGGATGTCAAAAACGTGTATGTGATTCGTTGAATACAATTATGGAGTGCACAAAGACTGCGTCAATGTGATCAATGTCAGCGTCAACAGAGTGTCAATGATTCTATGTCTTACACGTTCGGCAATCGATGGGCGGTATTGTTGCTTCCTTCCAATGCGAATGTATATGTCGTCATGAATGCGAAAAAAGTAAATGATTCGCTCATTGTCACATCATAAAATTGAGCCTCCAAGAAGTGTTACAAAATTTTGCCATGGCGTCATGCAACTTGCAGTAGTCTGTGCGGTGACCGTCAGTCCCAATCCAACTATCAGCAACCTGTCCATCAATCACTGGTGGTGATAACTTTTCTACTAAGTCCTAATACGGAGTGTCAACAGAGCGTCAACGATGTTTGACCGTGCATCTTGGAAAATGCCTGGGCTGTGTGGCAATGTTACCCCATAAACGCGCTATCGGCCGCTTATCTAGGCATCACCTCTGTCATCAACATTACTACTATGTCCTAAAAATGAGCGTCAACGGAACGTCAATGACCTGTGGCCTTGGATAATGCAATATCCTTGATGTGTGCAGTGACATTACACCATAATCAGCATATCAGCTGCCTTGATAGATAAAAACAGTTGCAATGACATCGGTACTGTGTCGTAACAATGAGCGTCAACGGTGTGTAAACGGCTTGTGGCCATGCATCATGGACAATGTGAGGGCAGTAGGGCGACATTATGGCTTAATTGAACTATTGGCCATCTTTCAAGGCAAAACTGCAATTGAAGATGGCATCACTATGCCCTGAATATGTGAATCAACGGAGCGTGAACACTTTGAGGCCTTCCATCATGGAAACTCAAGGGGCTATGCAAGACCAATTTTCTATAATGGTACTATCGACCGCCTTTCTAGGCAAATATGCTTATGACATGAGCTAACCATGTTCCAAATGAGAGTCAACGGAGCCTCAACAATTTGTGCACTGGCGTTATGGATAATCTAACATGAATGGAACGCAGAGATACTAAAATGAACCTATCGGAAGCCTGTATTGCCAAAAATGCAAGTAACAATCTTGCTTCTGTCTCCTAACATTGAGCGCCCAAGGTGCATCAATGTTCCAAACGCTACACAGGAAGAAACTCCGTTATGCTGTTCATAAATGGAGTTATATGCGGTCAGTCATTGCAATCTGTCTTTGTATTCACCTTCACAAATATGCATGCAATGTCTCACTGACCTGATTGTTTTGATTGTAGCTGTAGAGTCAATATTTAAAAACTGGGATTCTGCTTCACTGTATCGTTATTTTCGGCTGTCTCTCAAGGTGGAATAAACAGCTTCCTATTTGAAACCACCATGTCGGATACAGAAGCTTTGGACACCTCATTGCTCGAGGTAATGATCTCGTCCAAACATGGATGTGTCGGTATTCACGATTTGAGCGACCTCACATTGCAACACATCTTCGATGATTCGGGGGCTGTGATGTGTGTAGCCTTAAATCGGCCTAATGCTTTGAATAATTCTAGACATGCGACTTTGTGGTGATTCTATTTACACTGCGGAATGAAGGAGACCCGCAGCCCTGGCATCATATGTATCGTTTGTCAACATGTTCTTTGCCATCCATCAGAACATGGGACCAGCTCAATGGGGAAACACATGCTGGCAAAAGCTCACATCGCAAAGTTAAACACATTAACAGAGTCAGATATCACTGAATTGACTAGTTCGACGGTGGATGAAACACCTTATGCCACCCTGCAGAGCCAAAGAAGTCAAGTAATCAAAGTAGTAAGTTTGCAGAAGAAAATCATATTTGATAGCCAGTTAAATCGATATCGACTGAAATAACTGACAAAATGTTCCAAACTGGCAGGTAAGGACGTTGAAACTGTCAAATTTCACCACGACACGTCGAATCGCTACCTTAGCTTACGATTTGATTTGGCACACATTCCATAGAACATTATATCATATCTTGAGCTACAACGGGTGTAGAATGCATTACGCGACGACCTGGTACCCCAGTCTGCTACGAGCCTCAGTGCCATTTGCCGGAGGGTATATGCACTGACTATGGATGAAACTAAGAAGCAATTGCTGTTACGAAATAAAGATACTTTAGCTTTGAATGGATGCACATCAATGAACACACTAGCCATAAAGTCAGCCATTATTTAGTGTAGAGACGAATATTGGAAATCAGGTGAAGTTCAACTCGCATTCTATGAGGTTGATCTCATTTTCTTTCCGCGTTTGGAAAGATAATTTAGGGTGATACGACAATGGCCAACATTCGTAATCAAGGTTAACCTTACATTTCAAGGACATGCTTGGTAATTTTGAGCTTACCGACAGCCGTTTGCTTGCTAATACAACTGATTGTGCTTCCTCAAACTCCTTCATGACACGTGAGCTACAATCAACACTTGAGGCCTCTGGAATCAAGTGGCCAGCATTGTGGAACCATTGACCACACATGGCGCACGTCATACAGGTGGCTTTCAGTGCACTCATGAGCAGTCTCAGTGTAAAAGGGCGCATCAAAATTTGGGAAGCCCATGAGCGCGATCTGAGATTTGCATAGAATCAAAGCATAGACATTGGGAAGAGTCAAAGACTTTGAAAAGAGGACAATGCTAGAATCAACAAGGTGTCGGCCATGAGACCAGGTTTAGCAAAGATAATTGAGATAGTACATATTTCATGATATTTTGAAAGTCCTGATTCTGACCTTCATATTGCAGCGAATGCTTGCGGAAGTAGTTATGCTATCACCTTATCGGTGAAACGAGTGCATTGACTGTCACAAAGCCAAAGTCCGCATTGCAGTACTTCCGATAATTGATGTGAAGACACATTGAAACTCTACACTGGAGTTGCTCAATCCCACCCACTGAATACAGGAAATAACACCCGAGTGGCTTCACAACCCAAAATCCAGTGAATAGTGGCCAATATTCACAACTCAGCATGAATGGACGATTGTCAAGTATGTCATTCAGGTATTGTGGTCATTTAGTTATTAGACCCTTTGGATGTCGAAGAGGGATTCAGTCACATTGCATCACGTTATCACCGTGTACAATGACATGTTTAATCACATGTATGGCGTGATCCGAGCTTTGGCCAGGAAGAAGACTCAATGGGGGGAAGACTTGTTCTTTGCTGTGATGTTTGCTCCACAGAAGCTTTCCAAATACTACACAACAGTGACTCCAACAATGGGCTTGCTACTTGTTTCCGCACACATCCTCGATCCTTTCCGGAAGTTGCAATTGTTTATAACCTGGGACAAAGGAATTGAGATGAATTCCCAGGACGAGCTATCCTATACTGCACAATACCAACTGACCTTTCTGAAGTATGTGGACAATGAATACTGTTCCAATCATCAATGTGTGCCGGTTAATTAACTCAAAACCATACCAAGCAGCAATCTGGTCCCCTGTGCCACGGCTTCAAGGCCCTATCAATCATCCTTTGATCCACATGATTTGTCCAGCGATGATGAGGAATACTTGATGTAAGACAATGGGGCTAAGACGACACCAGGATGAAGCGATCGTGGAGCCTGCTTATTGACCACCGTCAGTCTCTATTGAATTTCCCGCCTGAAGCACCAATGAACTGGGGACAGATTGATCCAAATCTGAATGATTACCTCTCTGACCTAATGCAGATAGGTAGTACATGTTGGATACCAGACGTAACTGATAGGTGGCGCAAAGAGGAGGAAGCAGTCTCAATGTATCCCGATCTCTCCAATGTGGCGTGCAACATATTCTCTATCATTCAACATGGTGTCGGTGTGGAGGCCAGTGTTCCCTTTGGCCGATATGTTATGGCTCGGAGGCATTCAAGAACCATAGGAGAGAGCCTTCGTGAAAATGTCATTGCCAGGCAGGTTGATAGAGCTAATAAATGGATTTTTGTGGGCACTGACCCAGAATTGGATACCACAAACAGAGAAAACGACTTGGAATTGAACAAAGAGGTGGTGGAAACGAAATTGCACAGAATTGCCAACCTTCACCACTTTTGGGAGATGTGGCAGGGAAGCCAAAACCTACATTCTACCCAGAAGAAATCTAACACTCAAAACAAGCAGATGACCAGAATAGGATACATTTTGGACACTGAAGAGATCATCAAATCATCCTGGTCACTCTTTCAACATGATGGTGCAGCTGCATATTAATTGTCTGAAAGATCACCTTTGCCACCAGCTCTACCTGCAAAGGACCTCCCTGGAAGATGAACTCACATCATGAATATCCGACAAATCCGGAGAATCAACAGTCATCCAGGCGAAAGCAACAACGCTAACACACCTGAAAGCATTTCGGCCACCAATGACTGGCTACACTGGCATGGCAACTTGAAAAATCCAATTAAGTGGGAAGAGGATTACGCAGCGGACCATGAATCCGATATTTCCCAAAACTATGGCATCAACTGTCTGGAATACCCAGAGTAGCAGGATGTGTAAGCAGTCCCAAATGTGCCCGGATTGGTTCTGCCAACACGGAAGTCAAAGACACACGCTGAAAAGGTGTTGGTGACGGTCAATGCAGTAGAAACCCGGAGGAATAGATGAGGGAAGAAAAGTAGCGCAGAAAACGTCAATGGTTCACCAGCTATATGTAGTGGGACCGAGACTTTCAGTTAGAGATATAATCTGCGCGAATGGTAAAAAGTAGCTTGTGAATTTCGGTTGATAAATAGATGTATAGCAGGCTCAATGAACCTTGGCCCACTTTACATCATTGCTAGTCGTGTGAGAGTAAACTGTGCGTGATTATTACGCCGCTCGGCTTTGCCACCGGGCTGAGTCTCAATCACGCAGAAAGACAAGCGATAAAGTCAAATCAGGATGAAAACGCTTATTGTTGGCAGCAGATGTTGAATTGACAATACATCAAAATGAGCGTCAACGGAGCGTAAACGATTTGTGGGCTTGTAAGTAGTGTTAGCAACGGTTGCAACCCGCTAGAACGGTTCCGGGTTAGGGTTGGACCCGGAACCGAACCGTTGCAACGGGCTTTACCACACGAAAACCCGGACCGTTGCATTTGGGCCGGTTTTACCACCAAAAACCCGGCATTTCAACATCAAAACTTTGCCGCCAATTAAGTATTTCAGTTGTGATCGTATGGTGACATAATCATTATGTAGATTGCGCATTTCTTGCCACTCTTTCACCTCCCGCTTACAGATTTGTGATCTGACTAGTATTCATTGGGTCGCTACCAAAAACCCGCAACTTTCACATAATATTTGGCCTTATTTCACAGCCACTCCACGAATGTCAGTCAGATTGCAAATCTGAAAATGAGAGGTGAAAGAGTGGCTAGAAATGCACAATCAACGTACTGATCATGCCATGATACGATCATAACTCAAATACTCAATTGGAGGCAAAGTTGTAGGAACCGTAAAGTTGGAACCACAGGCCAGTTCCAACCCGGCCGAAAAACTGCGGATTTATGTCAGGTCCGGGTAACAACCCGGCGCTAGTCGCCCGGTTCGGGTTGCTTCGCGGTTCCTGTCCCGGACCGGGGCCTCCGGGGTGGTTCCAACCCGGACCGCAGCCGGGTAACCCGGAACCGTTGTAAACACTATTTGTAAGTAGGTTAATTCACCAGTGACTTGGTCATTGTTATGCATAACGGACGTATTGGCCGATTTTATTGGCCAAAGAGATAGCAACACAGTCACCTTACCATTCTTAGCATGAGCATCAACGGAGCATCAACAATGTTTAGCAATGCATCTTACGTAAGTTATGTTCCGATCGGTTGCAGACATCCATTTGGGAAATATTGGCAGCCTTTACTGGCAAAAACAACAGCAACAGGCTCCCTGCGGCATCCTGAAAATGAGCGTCAATGGAGTGTCACCAGTTTTAGGACTTGCATATGTCGTAATCAAGGCATCGCGCCGATCATCGCATCCATGACTGTATTATTGACCGCCTTGCTAGTCAAAAATACCCTATATCAAATGTGAAACACAGATACCAAATTCATCGATATTGCAAACTGCTCAACAAGCAAAAGGACATTATTGGTTGCTGAAAACGCGATTTTGATCAGATACTATTAACACACTGCAAATACAAGAGCCTTATATGAATATAGAGATGGACACGCTGGGCGACCTGCTGACAACCCACCCAATTCACACCGGTTGGGAGTGTATCATGGTTCTGTACCCAAGTGGGCAGTCGGTGTTTATTGATGACCCGGACCGGCAATTTGGCAATGGTTCGGTTTGGACCCTGACCCGGACCCGAAGTGACAGTCCGGAACCGTTGCTAACACTAGCCAAAACTCAGTTTCATCAGAGTCCAACGATTTTTGGTCTTGCATATTGTATACTCTCAGTGTCAGTTTTTTTCAATAATTCACAAACAATGTAATAGCGGCCTTTTCGTCCAAAACAGTACATGATATCTTTGTTACGCCGTCTTGAAAATGTGCATCAACGGATCATCATCAATTTCTGGTCTTGTTTATTCCATAGTTGAAGCATCGCATGGATGTTTTAGCATGTCACCGAACTTAAGACTACCTTACTAGTCTAGAACATACATAACACAACGAAAAATGTTGATTCCAATGTAATCGATATTCCATTCTTTAAATTATTCAAAATGTAATTGATGGAAATTGAATAAGTGATTTTGATCAGCTACTATAATCAGACGGCAAAGTGCGGAGCATTATATGAATCTATAGATGAACCCGCTAGACAACAAGCTAACAACCCGCTCAATACAGATATGTTAGGAGATTACCTTTGAACCGTACACGAATGGGCATTTCGGCTGCATTGAAGAAGCGGACGGCTGATTTTGCGCAGGTGCTAGCCCTACCCGGACTCGGACCTAACACGATGCTCCGGAACAGTTGCTAACACTCATTGGCCGAATTTGTAAAAAAAGAAACACGAGGCAAGCTCTCTGCGCAATCCGGAAAATGAGAGTCAATGGAGCATCAACGATTTTTGTTATTCCATCTTTCGTCATCTGAGTGGCAATTGCTTGCAGATATTCATAAATCAGGTATAGGCCGCCTTAATCGACGAAAGAGAAAACGACATCCCCCCTGCCCCATTTTGAAAACTAGTATGAACAGGGCGTCAACCATAGTGTGTCATGTAAGTCATGTTATTTATCAGAGACTTGGTCGCTGTGATGCATAATGCAAGTATTGGTCTGCTCTATAGGTCAATGACAAAGTGACACGCTGCCTGCCCAAACTTGAAAATGAGCGTCAACAAAGCGTCAATGATTTTTGACCTTCCATCATGTTTCATCAATGCGCAAGGTGAGACCAAGATTGTCTACATACAAAGTTTTGACTGGGTTTATTGCCTAAAACGCTCCTGATTACTGTGTTGCTGAGCTGAAAATGGATTAAGTTGTGATTGTCTTGGAGGCTGTGGCGCGAATATCTCCTACTTATGTACCTATAGATGCTGGCAACTCCTTGTTTATAGATGTCTGCGATCAAGCGCCACTTAGATTTACCAAGATTCAAGACCAAAAATCATTGATGCTCCATTGATGCTCATTGTCAAGATTGGGCAGGGAGTTTGTCGCTTTCTAAATCGTCAATAAAGGCAGCCAATACTATAACTATGTTTAACAACGACCAAATAATATTTCAATTACCTAACATACAAGGCCAAACACCTTTGACGCTCCATTGATGCTCATTTTGCCACGGGCATATCCGCAATATGCAACGACTTGCCTGGAACAGTATATCACTAATGGTATTTTAGTAGCAGTTCTATAGTCTTCATATACTATCTCTTTGATCACTACGTTGTTGTTTAATAATACGTATAGATATACCCTTGAAAATATACTTTAAAGTGTCCGCTAATTGTAGATAATAATACACTTACAATCCTCCGCTGACAAATGAAAGATAAAAGATAAAAGATAGAAAGATATAACCCCGTGGCCGACTTCCCCTGCACCTGAGTCAGCCTCTGCGCCCGCTCCATACCGCCATTCATTTGGGCGGGAACTTCCTGACTTGAGTAGCCGCCAGGAAGTCCACCACCGCTTGGTCGCATTCTTCCATGGAAAACAGCTCAGAAACCTGCACATGTCGGCATCTGCCTGCTTTCCAGCCTGTTGCTTTCCCACCGCTTTCCAGAGCACTTTCTGGTGGTCTCTCCACCGGCTGCAGTGGCTGAAGAGGTGTTCCCGCGTCTGGGACACTGTCCCTTCACACCACCAGCATTTATCGTCATCTCGGTGTCCGCACCAGTGGATATAGGTCGCTGCTACGGCACTAAGATCTGTACCGAAAATTTTACTATTCAACCTACCATTTAGATCACTGGAGTCCACGTTTGCAACCGTATACTATCTATTCTCATACATTGGCACGCTTGGGCGTACGTGCGTTTACACAAGAGACCTATCCCAATGAACAGTGTGAAGCCTCTGGCAACCAGATTTTACTGTCTGAAGTCTGGACACGCGCCAGTGGGCACGTACCTAAAACGCTTCGGACACCGAGACCACGATAAATGCTGGTGGTGCGGTGGTGGCAGGACGGCGGTCCAGATACGAGAACATCTCTTCCACCACTGCAGCCGATGGAAAGACCAGCAGAAAATGCAATGGAAAGAGGTGGGTAAAGCGACGGGATGAAGCGCGGGCAGATGCCGACACGTGCAAGTCTCTGAGCTGCTCGCCATGGAGAAGTGCGATAAAGCGGTGATGAACTTCCTGGCGGCTATTGATGTCGGATCGTAACACCTCATGCATACGGCCCAGGCGCCTTATTAGGGGTGTGGGCACGCCCAGGGCCCACACCTAACAAGCCATTAGCGGGGCGCCTTGCACTGCACTAAGAAATCCCGGTATTTTTTCAAAATTGCAATTTACTCAACAACAACACAATGGAGAGAAGATCGGAGACTTCAGTATGATAGGTAACTGCAAGGCCTACATATGCATCCAAAAATCAAGTCAAATGGACCAATTTTGAGCAAGTTGAAAATGTGAGTGAGAGTCCATGCAGCTGGCGGA
>Ga0307512_10001751_pt1 | contig 29630 bp, 24 predicted proteins | sample 14_EM_MG_FD_200267 | JGI IMG/M metagenome (GOLD analysis project Ga0307512, IMG submission 200267) | Populus trichocarpa ectomycorrhiza microbial communities from riparian zone in the Pacific Northwest, United States - 14_EM | ecosystem: Host-associated > Plants > Roots > Unclassified | place... | reverse complement strand
AGATGAGGCGGAGTCAAGCGGTACAAGAAGAAGGTGCAAATAGAGGACGTATTCCGGGACCTAATATTCAGGTTGGATCCAAGGTGTGGTTAGATGCACAATATGTACGGACCACTCGTCCCACTCGAAAGCTTGATTGGAAACGCCTGGGACCCTTTCAAGTAAAGAAGCAAGTGTCTCCATATGCTTATGAGTTAGATTTACCAACATCAATTCGGATACATCGAGTTCAACCTGTTTCTCTTTTGGACCCTGTTGTTGAGGATCCGTTGGAAGGGCAGGTAGTACCCCCTCCACCTTCTGTTGAAGTTGATGGCGAGGAGGAATATCAAGTATCAAGCGTTGAAGATAGCCGAATGTATCGAAGTCAATTACAGTATCTTATTCGATGGACGGGTTATGATTCCCTTACCTGGGAGCCGGCGAAGTTCGTCAATGGATTACAGGCTGTGGATGAGTTTCATGAACGGTACCCAGGGAAACCCGGACCCTTGGAAAGTGTTCTCGGAGGACCTCGAACCTAAGGGGGGGATACTGTCACGGCGTAAGAAGATACGAAGGTACTTGGGAAATCTAGAAGAAAGATACGGAAGGTGTGGAAGGAATTGTGTTACGGAAAGGCGGAGACGTTGGAAGACGCGGAGGAAGCGGCGAGATGGTGGCGGTATAATTTAGTATAGATAAAGAAGTGAACCGAGGTGTTGCGACGTCAGGAGAGGTGGCGTGGTTGTTACGATAAGGAATAACGGAGTGGTGTGTAAGATCATGGGATGAGATTCGAATGGTACATCGGAGCATGAAGAATGGTTCGAGGGTGGCAGATGAATTGTATATAAAGAGAGTGTTGATAGTGTTGGAGGATTTCCTTTTCTTCTCTCTTTACTCGTTCTCTTGTATAGCAAGCAATAGTACGACTTTGGAAAATATCCTGATTCTTGTTCCTCGATACGCACTTCGAGTTCAGTTCTGCAACATCCATATCACCTGCGCCCGACCCCGCCCGTTACACGCATGGGCTCTGGAATCGCCCCTGTAATCGTCCCTGTAATCATCAATTGACTCAATTAGAAGGTAACTTATCAAATATCATTGAGGCCGCGATTGATAGCCTTCGAGTTCTCGTATGATGAATTCGTTGCGATTGACTTGGTCTCTGACGCGTCTCTTGGCTGGTTGGCATCTGTTTTGTATCTGCGATTCGTATATCTCAAGTCCGTAAGATGTCTCGTCCATAGGTGTCAGGACGCGTCTCCGACCGATTGGCCTTTCGCTGATGCAATCAGTGCTCTCAAATCTGTATGATATCTCGCGCGTAGATTGCGTGTCGTGACGCGTCGGAAAGTGGTGATTGATGAAATCCCGTATGCGAAACGTATCTGAAATTGTAAGAGCGATATTAGTGTAAAGGCATACGCCCGTGTAGGGCCTCTTAGGAAGGTATATCAGTAGATACCGTTGCAAACGTGGATGTCAATATTGTAGAGTAGTATGAAGGTAAGATTATCGCTAGAGATCTAAGGCTCGTGGCGAGCCGACTATATAAAGCGGGTATTACCCGGCCCTGGACACGTCACGTGCAGCCGTGCCCTTGCAAGATGTATCAATTTGGAATGCAACACGTGTATCTATTTTGCTAGGTGTCAGCTCTTACATGATTTCAGTGACCAAATTGTGAGACATGAGAATTCATCTATGCATGAGCAAGGGTCAGGTAAGCCATGCCGATGTTCCAGACTGCTAATCTCGTTGACTGACAACCAATGAACATGATATCATCCTCCCCGTCACTATTATGTGACAATTAAAACTAAATTACAGACGAAACTCACTGACAAAATGTAAGTCAGTGATGTCATATGAGTCATAGATGCAGCGGTCAAAGGGCTATATGAAGCCGAATGAATGACGACCGTCATGCTGGATACAATCATGTATCCAACTGCATGATCCGCTCCACAGACCAGGTGCACATAGTCGAGATGTTGAAAATTGCTTATGGTAGGTCTTGGAAATTGCGGAGATTGGGCTGGATGGGGAAAAGTGAGGAAGTCACGTTAAAAATATCAAAAACCAGTGTGCGGATTTATATACGGTTAATTGCCGGCCGAACGGGCTGGAACGCGATAGGCCAATGTCATTTATTACTCAAATACTGCGTCTAGTGGTGGATCAGAAATTGAGAAGGTTGGAAGCATTTGGATGCAAATGTTTATACATAGAAATGATTTATTCGCTGCCAATGATGGCTATATGAATTCAAACATACAATTGTTGGCCACCCAGTGACTCTCAGTATGTCATTAAGTTGAGCGTCAACGGAGCGTCAACAATTTGTATTCTTACATTTTCAGCAAACACCCAGCTGCGTAGTGAGATGCTGCCAAAGTGATTGTTTGGCAGTTTTTATAGGTAAAAAAGATACTGACACGTTCGTTGACCAATCATGGACATGAGTGTCAACGATTCGTCAACGATTTTTGGTCTTGTAAGTCTGATATTCCAACAGAAGACATGGTTGCTGTAACACATATTCGAAGTATTGGCCGCCTTTAAGGCCAACAATGCCATCTTGGACATCGCCACAATCTCTTAAAAATGACCATCAACTGAGCGTCAGCAATATTTGGTCTTGCATCTTAGACAATCCAAGGGTTACGGAACGGCGTTAACCCATTAACAACTCATCGGCTGTCTATGTTGGCACAAATGCTAGGTACGATATCGCTACCACCTGCCAACAATGAGCGTCAACGAAGCGTCAACGATTTTTGGTCTTGCATCATGGACACTCAAAGTGCTGTGCATTGACATTAACCCATAATCAATATTTCAGCCGCATGTATGGGCAAAATTGCTACTGAGGATATCGTGACAACTTCCTGAAATCAAGCGTCACCGGAGCGTCAACAATTTTTGGTCTTGCATCTTGGACAATATATGGGCTACACAAAGGCATAAACCCATAATCAACTTATCGGCTACGTTTACGTGCAAAAATGCTACTAGCGATCTCACATCCGCCTACTGCAAGTGAGCGCCCACTGAGCGTCAACAATTCTCGTTGGGGCTCAGTAGACTACACCGCAATGAACCACATCACATTGTTACCGAATTGAGTCTTACGCGGTCAGTCTTTTCAAAATGTCCTTGTATACAACTTCACAGATATGCATGCAATGTCTCACAGATCCGATTCTTTTGCTTGTAGCTGTAGAGTCGATATTCAACAACCCGCAGTCTGCTTCACTGTATCGTTTCCTTCGGTGGTGTTTCGACTCGCATCACCCAGATTTCCAATTCCTACGGCCATGTCTGATTCAAAATCCTTAAACATCTCTTTGCTCGACGTTATGATCTCTTCCAAAAATGAACATGTCTTTATTAGTGATTTGAGCGACCTTATATTACAAAGTGTCTTCGATGCCTGGTGGGCTTCAATGAATGTAGGCTCAAAGCGGCGTATTGCTTGGAATAATTCAAGACATGCCCCTCCATGGTGATTCTATTTACACTGCACAATTGAGGAGACTGGCAGCCCTGGCATCATATGTATGGTTTGCCCTCAAGTTCTTTTCCATCCATCAGAACATGGGACCAGCTCATTGGGGAAACACTTGCTGGTAAAAGCTCACATCGCAAAGTTGAACAGATTATCAGAGTCAGAGGTTCCAGAATTGACTAGTTCGACGGTTGAAGAATCAGCTTTGGCCATACTGAAGAGGCACGGAAGTCGAGGAATCACAATAGAATGTTCCCCAAGGAAGATCATATTTGACATCCATGTTGATCTATATTGACCGAAATGACAGACAAAACGTTCTAAACTGGCAGGTAAGGACTTTGAAACCTCCGAATTTCACCAAGACATGTGGAATCGCTACCTGATGATAGGATTTCTTACTGTTCATATTCCATGGAACGCTATATCGAATCTAGAGCTACGATGGTCATATAAGGCATTACCTTATGACCTAGTGCTGCCGTCCGCTACGACTCTTAGCAACATTTGCTGGAGGGAATTCGCACTGACCGTGGCTGCAATTAACAAGCAATTGCCGTCATGCAATGAAGTTAGTTTAGCTTTGGACAGATGAACATCTCCAAACGAACTAGCCATAACCTCGGTCATTGCTTACTATATGGATCGAAACTGTGCATTGCATGAAGTTCAACATGCTTTGGATGAGGTGGATCGCTTGTTCTGGTCCCGTTTCGAAAGCTAATTAAGGATAATAGGTCAAGGGGCAACATACTGGAGCAAGGCAGGCCATACATTTGAAGGACGTGCTAGATCGTTTTGAGCTTACTGACAGGCGTTTGCTTGGTAGTACGACTGTTAATGCTTCCTCAAATTACTCGATGACACGGGAGTTGCAATCAACACTCAACGCCTCCGCTATCCAGTGCCCTGCTTGGAGGAACCACATACCATGCATGGCGCACATCATACAGCTAGCTTTAGGTGCATTCATAAGCAGTCTAGGTGTAAAATGCCGCACAAAGTCTTGGGAAGCCCATGAGCGTGATCAGCAATTTGGAGAGAATGAGAGCATTGACATTGGCAAGAGTCAAAGACTTCAGAAAGAGGGCAACGCTAGAATCAATAAGGTGTCGTCCATGACACCAGGTTAAGCAAAGATAATTGAGAAAGTGCGTATTTGATGATATTTTGGAAGTCCTGAAATTGACCTTCATATAGCAGAGAATGCTTGCTGTATTGATTACGCTGACACCTGGACGTTGAAACGAGTTCAATCACTGTCAACAGGCCAAAGTTCGCATCGCTGTACTAGCGATTATGGATGTGAAGACACGGTGGAACTCAACAATGGAGTTGCTGGAGCATGTCTACCGAATACGGTAACTCACATGCGAGTGGCTCCCAATCCCAAAATGAACTGATTACCGGCCACTTTTCACAACTCAAGATGAGTGGACCATTGTCAAGTCTGTCATCGACGTATTGAGGCCATTTTGATATTGGACCCCGTGGATGTCCAAGAGGCATACCATCACATTGCATCATGTTATCACAGTGTACAATAACATGTTCGATCACACGGATGGCGTGATTTGAGATTTTGCCAACAAGAACTTTCCATGGAAGGAAGACTTGTTCTTTGCTGTGAAGTTAGCTTGACAGAAGCTGTCCAAATACTACGCTGAAGTGACTGCAATGATGGCCATGCTGCTCATTTCTGCACATATCCTCGATCCTTTTCGGAAGTTGTGATCTCTTTAGAAAATGGGACAGGGGAGTAGATATTAATCTTGAGGACGAGACATCCTATACTACCCAATCCCAAGAGGTCTTTCTAAAGTATGTTGAGAATGAGTACTGTGCCAAAGATTGACGTGTGCCGGTCATTCAGCACGAAAGCTTACCGAGCAGCAATCTCATCCCCTCTGGAATTGTTCTAGGATTCTGTCAATCATCCTTTCATCCAATTGATTTGTCCAGCGATGATGACGAATACTTAACACTCAACAATGGGGCTGAATCGACACCTGGACGCTGCGATCGCGCATCACGCTTATTGACTGCCGCAAGGCTGTATCTGATTTCGCCACTTGAAGCACCAGAGAAGTGGGGGCAAATTGATCCAAATCTCGATGATTACCACTCCGACCCAATGGAGATTAGCAGGAGTTTTTGGTTTCCGGACATAACCGGCTAGAGGCGTCAACAGGAGGAAACACACTCAAAGTACGCCGATGTTTCCAATATGCCGCGCGTCATTCCTTCTATCATACCACATTGCGCTGGAGTGGAGGCCAGTTTTTCCATTGGCCAAGATATCATCGGTGGGAGGCAGTCAAAAACCACAGGCGAGACGCTTCGCGAAAAAGTCGTTGTAAGGCAGTTTCTTCGAGCTAATAACAGAATTTTGGCAGGCGCTGACCCAGAATTGGATACAAAGAACACAGAAAACGACTCGGAAATGAAGAAAGAGGAGGAAGAAAGGAAATTGCCCACCATGGCCAAGTTTCACGACTTTTTGGAGATGTGGCAGGGCAGTCAAAACCTACGTGCACCCCACAAGGAATCTCGAGCTCAAAACAAGCAGATCACTGCCGTGGGATACATTTCGGACATGGAAGAGATCGTCAAAGCATCGTGGACACTCTTTCATCATGATGGTGTGGCTGCATTTAAATTGTCAGAAAAACCTCCCTTGCCACCGGGTTTGTCTGCAACGGACCTCCCTGGAGGACGAACTCAAGTATTCAACGTCCGCCAAATTCAGAGATTCAACCGTCATCCAGTCGAAAGTGATGAGGATAGCGCACCAGAATCCATTTCGGACACTGATGATTGGCTTCACTGAAATCGGGACATAGATAATTCAAATGACAGCGAAGACGAATGCGCGGCAGATGTTGAATCCGATATAGAGCAAAACAATAGAATACAGGATCCGTAATGCACAGAGCAGCAGGATGTGAGTGCCGCACCAAATGTTTCCGGATCGATTCGGCCTACACCGAAGTGAAAGAGACAGGCTGGAAAGGTGTTGATGATGGTGATTGCAATCGAAACAAGGAGGAATAAGGGAGGGAAGAAAAAGTAGGACAGAATGCGTCAATGTTTCACCAGCTTCTTTATGTATCTTGACTGAGAGTTTTAGTTAGAGATATATAATGGGCGCATGGTGAGCAGTAGCTTGTAAATAGCAGTTGATAAACAGATGTAAAGCAGGCGCAATGGACCTTTTGACAAGATACATGAATTTTAGTCATCTGAGAGCGAACAGTGCATGAATGTTACTGCGCTCGGCTTTGCCACAGGGCCAAGTCTGAATCTGTGAGAAAGACTACCCAGAAGTTCAAAACATGATGAAAACTAGTATCGGTGGCAGCAGATATCGAATGGACAATACATCAACACGAACGTCAATGGAGCGTCAACAGTTTTAGTTGTTGAATATTTGGTAATCCAGGCATTGTGCTGATCTTCGCGTTCATCAAGGAATTATTGACCGCCCTGAGAGGCAGAAATATAATTTCTCAAAGGTATAACACCAATTCTAAATTAATTGATATTTCAAGCTGCAATGCATGCAAAAACATATCCTTGGTTGTTGAAACACAATTTTGATAAGATACTATTAACATACTCCAAAAACAAGAGCCTTAATTGAATCTCTGTATGGACCCGCTGGGTGACCCACTGCCAACCCGCCCAATTGAGATAGGTTGTGAGTTTACCATCGAACCATCCCGGAGTTGACAGTTTGGGTCTATTGACAACCGGGAGAGCCAATTTTGAAATGTTTCGTGTTGGACCCGGACCCGGACCCGAAGTGATGGTCCGGAACCGTTGCTAACACTAACTACATGTTATAGCAGATTGGAATTGTTATCTGTAAATACTCAGATCAAGTACTAAATATGGACATCTCAAAAGAATAATATTTGCGACTTATGAAAAATTGATTTCATTCTCCCATTACCTCCTATCTGCTGTTGAAACCAGCATCTTTCATTGGCCTTGAAATTATCAGCCTAGTTTTTACAGTACCCAAGGAACTACCAGAACACAAGTTTAGTAAAGATTCTAATGACCCATCTTGAAATTCATATTGTACTAATACTGCCCAAGAAGTTAGCAGAATTAGAATCAACAACTCTCTATTTGGATAGAATTGAATTCAGAAACTGCAATTGCAATTGATGAGGTTTTCATGCTGTGCTCTGGAGGAAAGATGCATTTGTGAAGAACAAAATGGTGTAGAAGTTGTATCAACTGTCAGATACACACCACAGGTAGAAACAATACTAAAATCAGTAGAAAATGTGTTAATTGTAGTTATCCATCCTCCCCTAATATGTTTGAGAATTGATCTGTACAGTTGGCATTGGTACAAGTTCAAAGTCCGCTGGTATGTGATTCTGCTGAAAAATCATGGCAGTGCAATCAACAATGGTTGAACTTCAAGACTTCAAAGCCATAAGAAAACTCACTTCTAGATGACAGGAACTTCTTGATATGCAATGGATGCAATCTCAGTTTGTGGACTACCACCAAGTTCCCATCCAGATAGGACCCCCTTGAAACATCCCATACATGTACTGCAATGTGTGTATCATAATCAAGTTCTTGCCCTAATCTCTGAACTGAAAGCCCACTGGTATTTCCTTTCACTTGAGTGCAATTCTACCAGTTTGGGCAGACAAAAGTCTCAGCTGAAAATTCAACTTGACCACACCTGCTAATATCAAACTACTAAGCAGTTTCAACAAGGCTTTCCAATAGTCCATCACGTCTGGGCAAAAGTTAGCCCTGGACCAGATGCCAATGTGTGGGGCACACAAACTATGGACTGTTTAGAACTAGGGCAGCAGAGACACGGATGACAAGACTGTAGGGCTCTGCAGTGCAGCTCTGCACACCGCACACAGTGATACTATAATACAAACCTGATAACACACAAACAAATAAGACCCTCTGCTCACTACTAAGCCTCCTCCTCCATTGCCAACTATAGCTTCTCTACTTCCATCTACATGTGGACCCTTGCAACTTCAGGCACCAAGCTGCAGCATTGAGATGCCGCCACAATTTGGAGTTCATATAGACTCTGACTTCACATCCTAAAACTGTATCCTAAAACTACAGTCATCCATATTGTGCTCTAGGTATGCGTATTCCATACCAGAACGGACCAGGCCTCCGGAATGTATACCCTGAACGGAAGCATCACACTGGCCCCTGACTGATGGCTGCCACCCCAGACTGTTGGGAATCCTGATTTCAACCTGCAGTACATAAGACATTGGTCCATATGACCTGAGATGGATTACAATCAGCAGGGAAGGTAAATAACCACTGGATCCAACCAGCAAACCTGTTCATGTTGGCACCCAGAGTGGTACAGTCTGCTCCCCAGCGAACAGCAGTCAAAAGACAGCAAATTCCATAGACCATATATGTTGGGTCTTCGACTACTCCCGTTTCCTGGTGTACAAGATAACTCTGAGATCTCCCTTCCCAGCCTTCTTTCATTCTAGTTCTGCTCCAAATGCTCACTCATAGCCATACTGATGACTTGTGTTGTTTCTTCTTACACTTTACCAGCCATACCAGAAGTCTTTTCTGCTTCTGCCATATTCATATCTCTCCCAATTGGCAACTCTCTAATCATCACTCCAATCAGGCTCCCTACCTCTTGGATTGCAATCATTGCTGGTTCTTTGGATATCACATCCTGTTGATCCTGTGCGCATTCTGCTATTGATGCGCCCAGCATGCTTCTCTTGCCCAGAGGTACAGAAAGTGCCATTGCAGGGTCAATTCAATGCGAGGCATCGAATGCTGGTATCAGCTTGTCAATTACAATCATGGTTGTTGAGTTATTTCACAATTTTGGTTTTGCAGTTTTTGCCAACTCAATCTAGCACTGAAATCCTTCCACAATAATGTTGCAATATGAGGAGAACTCAGTCTGTCTATAGACTGATATACCAAGAGAAGAAAGAAGGAGAAAGATGTGAGTTATGCATGAGAGAAAAGTGCATCATCAGCCCCACTATAAGTCAGCTCTTTTCAGCTCTATATATAGCTGCATCAATCAATGGGAAACAGATTTTTAATGACATGTTTTGACTGTTCTATGTGCAATCAGTGAGTGCCAAGCATAGGATGTAATATGCTGTCTTTTATCAAGACACTGATTGAAATCATATTACCATATTTCATACAACAGATTAAACCTAATTATTGCCTGTATCCCCAATAGTGGTGATATGGACACAATACACAGACTGAGTAACATACATTGTTGATTCTATGAAATCTCAAAAGTGGATGGTCAAGAAGCCTGCCACCATTCAAATTATATAACCAAAATCCATATCATTCCACAGTGGCTCTAGCATACATCTGCAGTTCAAGAATGATTGGGATACAACTAGTTGTACTAATGTGGGGGAATTTGAGATAGCAATGATGATTGTGGACTGGACAATAACAGTAACTATGCTGAAAGATTCTTGTCATGATTAATCTGCCAGATTATACTCTATTATCAAAACTACACTTCATCAGCAGATGGTAGCCTAGATTAGACAATGTTAGGCAATCAGTACTTGTATATCATCCTTGTCCCTATCTATTATCATTTTCCTTGTCATGTTTCTTATCTCCCCCCTGTATCTGGAACCTTCAAGAGTACAGTGCTTACCATTTCTCTACACAGTCAATTGTGACTGTCAAACTGCAACAGTTAATATTCCAAATGCAATCTGGAATAATGAAACTATAACAACTCCAAAGGTTGACATTCAAGCCAATCTTGTCAAAGTACAATAACATCACATTTATAAGGGCAATATTTACTCACTCTCCACATAGGACAAGTTATTGTTACCAAGAAGAGAATTAGCATGAGATATATTATTGTTCTATCCATATGTGCAAATACCAGTATCTGTCATGCTGGCAGCAAAAGCGTAAATGGCAGATCCCCATATTGTACTGGTTCAACGGAATCTAGATACCAAAGAATTGTATATTTTCCATCAAGTTTCATCCAGGTTTTAAGCTAATGTATATCTGACAGTCGCAGTTAACTGTTGCAGTTTGACTGTTGAAATTGCCTCTGTGGAGATATGGTGTACCATGTATATCATGTTTACTTGGATTGTGAGTCTCAGCACCATCTAATATCTTATATAAGTACAAGAACTTGAATAAAGATTGGGGCTGTATGAGATTATGCATCAGGACCAGGGCAATGCATTTTATCACAGATAGAGTTTACACATATCCAGATGGATGATAATACATATATGAGCCTTAACACATAATCATAAGATGGAAAAGTTAATCGAGGAATCACCAAAACATTTGATACAACATGGTATGGGCATTGCAGCCGTGACCATGTTAGTTCACTCTGTCTGCTCTATTTCTACTTCATGATCTTTCAAAGCCTCAAAAACCCTAACTCATGCAACTATCCCTGACTGTAACCATGACAACACCAATATAAACAAGGCTAAAACTCAACAACATTACCATTGCTCTGATCTCTACATTCTATACTATTTCTATCATCACTACTTTCATTGTTCTTGGCTATATCAATTCACATCTTCCAAATTGAGTCCAGTATCAATCATAAGTTAATCAGGACCAATGAATTCTCAACTGAAAGCACGGTTATTACTAAGGCAGCTATTAGTAGGAGGTGTATACTAAGATATACAAATGACACACAAATGGATAAGACCTAAGCTCCAACAAGTTTATTGATTTGTCCATTAATCCAGTTTAGATATTCTATGAAATCTTGCCCCTATATGCTCTGCCAAGAATGAGAAGCTCAACAACTACCTCACTTGATTAACAGACTACCATGATCAACTAATCCTAATGACAATCAAGGTGCTCCAATGATAGACTCCCTCTCCCACAGCAGTAACCTTGGTACATACTACCCCATCTCAAAGCATGCTCCTTAGTGCACATTTGAGTACACTCTCAGCTACCACCTCACCGAAATATGTCCCATACACATACAAATATAACCTTTTCTCTGAACACTAAGTCCACTTTGAGATGGAGAAACAAGAGGGAAAACAGCAAATCGAGAAAGAGAAAAAGAAATATACAAGGAATACAACAAAGTGCACTCACCACTATACCTACTACTATGCTTCTGAATATACCTTCATGCAGACCTAAAGCTACCATGTCAAGCAGGCCTACAGCTACCACATCAAGCAGACCTACAGCTACTGTATGCAGCACTTCTAAAGTCCACCTAGAAGCCTTCCATTATTCTCAAGTCAAGATTACTCTCCCACCTGCACTTCAAAGCTATTCGAACTCATATATTCATCTGTACAATTATCAACTCTTGATCATCAGTCAAGTTCTAGAAAGATACAGTCAATACTACAAACCACCTCAATCAAGTACCGATCAGATAGAGTAACCACCACGATGACTACAAAGCACGATACAAGATACCATATAAGATACCGTATGAGATACCATATAAGATATCATCCAAGATACTACACAAAATGCCATACAAAATACCATGCAAAATACCATACAAAATACCATACAAAATACCATACACAGTGAGATTGGAAATCATACACCTCATACCACGATGGTTACAATGACAAACTAGTGTACACGATAATCAACAAAGAAAAGACTACCGAAATTACTCAAGAGATCACTGAAATCGACTTATGCAATCTACTGCAAGAAGAAATACACATTGAAGAAATTGATACAGTTTGAGTGGAATGGGTGACAGTATAGACCATGGCCATACTTGTACTATAAGTGGAACAGGTGAAAGCATGTCTTATGGCCGCACCAAAGATGCTCGCCGAACAGATGACTGGAATCCCGCCGTGGCTGGAGCAAATCCCGATCTGTCGTGAACTGGGCATACGAATAATGGGGACGAAGATCGAAGTCCGCCTGATTCAGGTGCGAAAGATGGCCCTCATACCACACACATGACTCCTGACGAGGACGCTGACCACATACATATATGGATACCGCGGTCACTGTCCAAACCTCCTTTTCATACACAAGCCCCATCAAGAGAGTAGGTTGTTATATACGAAGATAAATGATGATATATATCGCTGTCAAGAAGCCCCAGTATATACACATGAAATGACCCAGTTAAGACCCTTATCATTGGGCGCATACTATGATTACAAGCCACAAATCATGTTACGAAAAGTCAAGACAAGGCCTCTGCGAAAACGGCATCAGTACCAAAGGCGATGAGCAGTCTAATATCGGTAAGACCTATACTACTATTGAAATGCTAACTACTATTTGATACCTCATCTCTCTACTCAGGAGATGTGGATGGAATATCGATCATATATAGAGTCACCGCAATTCTGAACCTGAGATCAATGATGATGACCGAGATCAATGATGACAACCGAGATAAATGACAACGACATCTACATGATACTGCCAGAGGGCATCTACGTATTTGATATTATCACCAGATTTAAGAAAGCACTGCCAGAAGGCATCTACGTACCCGCAATCATCGACGATATAAGACTACTTCAAGTACCACGATTCTGGCACACGCATATCTAGCTAAACACCAACGAAATTAGTATCAACAACGCTATGACTCTCATTTTTCGCAACGTGAAGCTGGATTTGATAGAGGATCACGAGGAAGAAGGAACTGGAAGTTTTGAAGACTAGGAAGTGATCCTCGACATCATCAAAGAGATTACCAAACGATCTTCGAAAGCATCAAAGACTGCCGTGCGAATATCAGCTTATTCATCCATATGACCACCGCAAAAAGAGTCCTCCGATATCTTATATTTACAGTTCATTTTGGCCTCTCATTTTGGCCTCTCATTCACGGTAATGGTAATGCAATGGCAATGGCAACAGCAACGGCAATGCAAACGGCTGTTTTCATAATATATAAACTCCGATTGGACTGGGAGTAGTACCACCGGTCATAATCATGGCGTACCTAATAAGGATGAAACAGATGGGATGACAGAAGTCAATTTAAGGTTTTACTGTATTTGGATTTCTTTGATTGTATGGGATGGCCGTCCCAGATCAGGCTACGGATTGCACTCTTTCCCTGCCTACCGCAGTCATTAGGAGGAGGGTTTTAATGAGGCACCGGAAGACGATTCACATGGACTTTGTTTGGACTTTGTATGTATGCGCTCACGGAGATATGGACTTGCTACGGAACGCAGCAAGAGGCGGAAGTGTTGCATGTGTACTTGGATCGTGAGTCTCAGCACCTTCTGATGTCTTGTATGAGAATGAAGACTTGTATGAAGATGGTGGCTGTATGAGGATATGCATCAGGACCAGGGTGATGCATCTCATGTCAGATAGAACTTACGCGTACGCATATGGGAGATTATACATATACGGGCCTTAGGCCCTCGAGATAGAGAAGTCAATCAAGAAGTCACCGAAGCATCCAAAGTAACACCGTGTGTTGCATATATGGTTTATCTCCTGTCGTATGGCTTCAGTTGGGCTGATGTATAATCTCTCTAAGATGATGGTCATTCCATACTCAGCTGGAGTTGCCACTCAGCTGGAGATGCCAGCTGAGTGCGCATGCATGTGTACAAGACATACAAAGACATACTCGGACTACCGCGTATATAAGTCCATGAATGTACCTGTACTTTAGAATATACAAGCGTCTAGCAATCAGTATGTCAACAGGTTATGAGCCCGGATATCGCTACTATCTAAAATCTCACAATCTTTTCTGCGATCTCCTTCACGACCTCCAAAAGAGCCTCAAGAACCCTAAACCTTGTCACCATAGCAACACCCGCATAAAACAACACTAAGAACTCAACACCATCTCCACGATTTCACGATGACTTCCTCCGAACCCGCCTTCAACAAGACCAGGTGGGGCAACATCCCTAAGATTACCCACGACAACTACGACAAATTGAAAGACGACATGATTGTCATCCTGTCAGCCATGAAAGCATACACAATAGTCCCCAGAGAGGTTCATGAACAGCAGCCACATCACTTTGGCCACGATGACAACTACGATGTGCGGAGGGCTAAGGAAGCCGAGCCTGCATCTATGAGCAGACTTTCCTGTTCCTCCAAAATACAGCGCAACGTCAAAGTCATACGAAATCGTCACGAAATGTGGAACACACTTGACACAAGTCTGGACACCGCCGGATCTTATATCGGCAGACATGACATTGGTCGCCAGTTCCATGCTTGCCGACCTCAGGAGGACGAACCACTTAAAGCATACTTCACCTAGCTCAGTAACTACCAGATATAACTGGACCATACCGACGATGCAATCACTGATCGGGATTTCGGCACGCAAATATTCACATCACTGCCATCTCAGTATGTGATGATAGTAATTGTCCTAAAACATAGAAGGCCCTTACCTACACCCGAAGAAGCCATGCATGACCTCCTACAAGGAGAAACTACAGACAGCCTCACCAAAGAACTTGGAGATGCATCCACAGGGGCCGCCCTGTTCACTCAACATGGCGGCTACCATGGCCGAGGCTGAGGCTGAGTCCGTGGGCGTGGTGGACGCGCAGGACGTGGTTGACGCACTGGACATGGTGGAAGCAGTCGAACCAGAGACAGCCACGAAAGTAAGCGCACCTATCACAATATTGACAGCCATACTGCAGATGCATGCAGGTAGCAGAAACGTGCCCAGGAGGGAGGAAACAACGGAGCACACGACGAGAGCATTTGCTTCCAGTGCGGGCTCCCAGGCCATGTCAAATTCGTTTGAGTCTCCTACCAAGATATAAAGGAATTTTGGAAAGTAAAGAAAGCCACGCACTACGGATTCGACTATGTCATACAAAGGTATCAAGTTGAAGCCCTCCATACTCCTACTGTTCGACTTTCCCTTCGGTGGATCACCCAATTGGATTTGGGTGGGCATACGACTATATTTGGGACCAGAAAATGCTCCATAACTTCGCCATCTTCCTGCAGTCTCGGCAGATAACCAATCAATGGCATATATATCACAGTCCCCGCAGCCGCACTCCTATCATCGACTACTGAGAACTGAAAAAGGAGAAAGAGAGACAGCTCACCAACAATTGAGCCTAAAATTGAGCCTACAATTGAGCCTACAATTGAGCGTACAATCCAATCATCAAGAGCACCAATCACAGCCAAAAATAAGTCCACTCGAAAGTCTCTCACAATCTCGGAGTCAACAATTTGGCACCGACGACTAGCTCACATGAATCCTACTGCCATAAAGTCTCTAGTCAAGGGATATACAAATGATCATTCTATGTGCACAGTCTGCATCCAGGCCAAGGACAAACAAAAGTTCATCAAAGTGCCAGTCAAGCGCACAACGAAGCCCTTTGAACTTGAACACTGGGATGTGTGGGGTCCTTCCTCTACACCGACCTTGCGAGACAATCGATACTATACACTATTCATTGATGACTACACAAGGTACACATCCGTATGGCTGTTCCCATCACAGAATGCCAACACCTGCAACTCCACCTACCAGTCATTTCAGGCCCGAGTAGACTCAATGGGATACCAGATCAAGCGATTCCGGTGCATTAATGGACGGCGAGAATATGACAATATGACCTTTCGATATGTGCTCGCGACCTGCAGTACACCATCCGAGCCATGTCTTGCATATGCTCACCATCAGAATGGGGTTGCCGAATGCATGATCTGTACAATCACTGACATGGCCCGGGCGATGACAATTCACTCCCAGGCTGCAGTTCATTTCTGGGGTGAAGCAGTTAATACCACAGTCTATGTCAATCAGAGATCACCGTATAAAGGCCTGAAAAGACAAACTGACCGCGATGGCTATCAAGCGTCGTATGAAACGCCTTACAAAATTCTGCAGGGTTGTGGAAAACCTACGCACAATGCCGATGGCAATGAAATATGGTATCAAGCCCCTCTCCACAACCTATGCTGATTCAGATGATATGTCAGTAGACTCATGCCAGAAGTTCCACTCCGCCAAGGTAAGTTCGGCCCAAGATCAAAGCCCTGCATAATGGTAGGCTACACACACGACCCGAAGTCTTTGTCGAGGATATGGGATCCTGAATTCCTGAGGGTAAAAACCCAAGCAGAAGTGGTCTTCGATGAGCAGAGGAATGCACACATGTCGTGTCAGCATGGAAGCAATGAGATTGACATGGTTGGATTACCACAAGATGAGGAATATGTGGAAGAGACATATACCAGAGATGAGCATCTCCGAGATAGTCGACCTACGCAGATAGGTAGTCAACTCATGCAGATAAGTAAGAGATCCAAATCTCACATGCATGAAGCTCCTGACGAGGAAACAGAAAATGCCCACAGCCAGCGCCTCCGCCGAGAGGATCAGACTGGCCAGCGTTCGGCAGCAAATGCAGAAAACATCACCCACAGCCGGCCCCTCTCCAGAAAGGATAAGACTGCCTTGCGCTCGGCAGCGGCAATAAAGAAATGAAGCCAAGTACCGCGAGTGGCTGCAGATCCAGCTCCAGTTCCAGCTCCAGCTCTGCCGAGAGGGAGACATGACACAAAAGTCAAGATAAAAACTCCGCAGAAGCACTAACGGCATCAGTAGCCACTGGAGATCCATACACCTCCGCAGAAGCTATGGAACGCCCTCAGCGAAATCACTGGAAAAGAGCCATCGAGGAAGAAAGCACATCAATCCTGCTCAATAACACCTTCTCCACTCTCAACTCCCGGGAAGCATGGCAACTGCAAGTTAAGCCGATTGGCTCTAAGTGGGTTGACAAGACTACACACAATCTTGGTGTGTCTATATGGGACAACGAACGGCTAGTCATCAAGGGATATGAGCAGACAGATTTCGGTGAAACGTATGCTGCCTTTGGGAAGTTAACTCCCTTTTGGTATCTCGTCTCTCTCATTGGGAGATATGGGTGGAATATGCACCACTTGGATGGAGTTACCACCTGCCTAAATCCCGAAATCGACGATGATGATATCTATATAACTCTACCAGAAGGACAACCAGAAGGCCCCAACGCCCCAAATATCATCGTCGGGCTCAGAAAAGCTCTCGATCGTCTTGAACAAGCTCCGCTGTTATGGCACGACGATATCAACGCCTTTCTACTCTGGCTTGGGGTCACTCAATCCCTTGCCGATCCTAACCTCTATCTTCCCAATGACGGCATTTTAATCCTTCTGTATGTCGACGGTATCTGCATGTCATATCCGGAGGCACCCTCCAAAGCTGCGATCGAGGTGAAGGCAAAACTCTTGGAGAAATATAAGTTCACGAACCTCGGCCCAGCGCGCCAATTCCTCGGCATCGAGATCCACCGCGATGATATTGGTACCAGAATCAGTCTCGGTCAGAAAGCCTATATCACAACAATCCTGAGAGGATTCGGCACGGAGCATACTCACGGCGTCTCGACGCCCATGCATCCCAATTTGAAATTAGGCTTGGCCAAGGATCGGGGGGAGAAGGAATTTGATGATATCACGGAATATCAAGCAGTCATGGGATCCCTGATGTACGCAGCAGTTGCAACTTGGCCAGATATCTCGCATGCGGTCGCTGCTCTTTCTCGATACAATTCCTGGCCATCCACCAGTCATATGACCGCTGCTAAGAGAGTTCTTCAGTACCTCAGATTTACAGCCAATTTTCGACTACACTTCACCGGCAATGGCATCAGCATTGGCATTGGCATTGGCATTGGCATTGGCATTGGCATCGACATTGACATCGGCAATAGTCTTGTAGGGTACTCATATCCAGATTTGGCCAATGACAGCATGGACCGCAAATCCCAGTGAGGCCATGTGTTTCTCGTCAGCAATGGAGCTGTCTGTTGGCAATCTCGAAAGGAAAGTCTAATCGCCATGTCAACTCTTGAGGCTGAGTTCATCGCCTGCTCGGAGGCCTCTAGAGATGCGAAATGGTTACTTCCACTACAACAAGACATTCACCGCAAAGACTTACCACCGCTGCCAATCAACTGCAACAATCACGGTGCTCTAACCCTTATCACCACGGGAATCATCAAAGCTCGAAATAAACACATCCATGTTTGCTATCACAACAGTTGAGATCTGCATAGACGACGAATGGTCAACTACTCCTCCGTAAACACAAACGAGAATGTGGCAGATATACTCATGCAAGCACTTACTAATGATGAGCATATGAAGTTCCTGAAAGCAATGGGTTTATGGTAATAGAGGTCGATTTAAGGTTGGATTTAAGGTGTATTCACTTTTCTTTTGGGCACGCGGATTTCCTTGTCTCTCTATTGATGGCCATCCTCAGGCTACGGTAGTACTCTTTCCCTGCTCACTTGCCACGCAGGGTTTCAAGGAGGCTACTATGAAAATTACAGTTTGTTTGCTCCTTTGTTTGTTTGTTTTCTTGCTCCACGGAGCGTAGCAAGAGGGGGGAGTGTTGCATATATGGTTTATCTCCTGTTGTATGGCTTCAGTTGGGCTGATGCATAATCTCTCTAAGATGATAGTCATTTCATACTCAGCTGGAGATGCCACTCAGCTGGAGATGCCAGCTGAGTGTGCATGCATCCGTACAAGACATACAAAGACATACTCTGACTACCGTGTATATAAGTCCATGAATGTACCTGTACTTCAGAATATACAAGCTTCTAGCAATCAGTATTTCAACACCGTGCTAGAGGATCTAGTCGAGTGACGGAGTGTGATGCACTCCCGGCATGCTCCTGAAGGCTTCGGCACCATCTTATGCGTATGCTCATAAACGGTGGACATTTGACCGCTGGGCCAAAGAATAATGTCTTTTGAGCTCTGTTGGGTCGACCAGCTGGGGGCTTAGGCAGAGAGGTTTAGGACAATATTTTTCATTGTAGTCATTAATGGGACGTAGTATAGAAATGTACGAGTCACAGAGGTTCGGATGTCAGTAGTTAGAAGGCTATCTCCATCCGGCCGATTATATGTGTTTAAGACCGTGTCAGCATTAGAAAGCCGATCTCCGGTGAGTTAAAATTGCCAGCAAGGTATTTGCTTCATCTTTTAAAAGCCAAAGGGTCTATTTCATTTTCCAGTCGATCCACCTTTCACTATCCTAACATTCAATGCATAGAAGCTACTATACGTAGTTTCAGGCAATAAATAGAGAGCGGTCTGTCTAAGCTTTATGTACACCTATATATTGTTCAACGTTCAACGTTTAATTGGTACAAATAATGTTTAACTTGTATCTGTATATCGTTTAGTCCATATTATGCTGTTTAACAAAACATAGAAAGGTTTGAACGTGGGAATTAAACTACTACCCTTGAGTCAGAGGCCGGAATTCTGACTAGTATACGTACAACATCTACTCATGAATGAGACAGAGTTAAAAACTAAGATCAATGTACCCTAGGTTATCTTGCGCATACTAAAAAGGACTTATAATAAATTGTCACAAGAACGCCAAAGCCATCGTCATTTCCAGGTTCCAGTGAGTTTATGACCGAGCTTTTCGGACAACGAATACTGACACGAGAGCATAATTGAATGACTGCAGGACGACTCAGTGTGGGCTTACAAGCGGGGCGGAGAGAGTGGGGAAGAAGGATAGAGAATGGGAACCTCACCTAACCGGTCATCCGGAGAGGTAGGGTTAATGAACACTGTCATCCTCAAGATAGAGTGAATACGTTATGGTTAAACAACAACAACCGGGCAAAGAGAGGCTGGGGGCGACATAAAGTTAATGTACTTAAACATCTTATTGTTGAACGCCGAACCGGCCATTTGTTGAACTTGTACAACTTTAAACAAGAACTTAAAAGCATCAAAAATTGATAGGGTTTAAAATTAAACATACCTCTCAAGTTAAGCGGTGTCAAACATTCGTATGTAACGCATGTACCATGGAGCAACATGGAATAAGGTGCTGATTTAATTGGCATACGTACGAGTGGTCAAAACTTCGCAGCGACATCACCATGTCGCCCTATCTGATGACTGTCATGACGTCAGAAATAACTACCCGATAGGCAAATACCTGTCAGCAGCCACTGGTGCCCGAACCACTGTCACCAGTACAGTATCACTAAGCTCACACAAAGAAACGGATCAATAGTAATGTACTACGAGTAATCAATATATTTGTATGATTACTCGATTGGATCTCAACGCAAATTTCCTCGTCGAGCACTCGACAAGCCGTGTTGTTTCATGAATGGTGACAATTCCTACCGCGGAAATGTCTATTTTATGCAGACAGTTATAGACCATAAAATCTCTTGCGCCACGCAGCATTTAACTCTATTCACTGCTTCTATTAGCTGCCAGGTAGGCTAGCCGGATATACCATGCTCATTAGGGACGGTCCTGAAATTGGGGAACGTAGATCATATAAGTCTGTAGATATCGATATATAAGCTATGTTGAAACTTGTAGTCTCGTGGAGGTGTTAAGGATTGGAGAGTAACAGAATAGACACACACCATATCTTTTAGTTGTGAGACAGTAGAGAGATACCTACTTCGACAGTGCAGGTGACATTTATACACCAAACCCCTGTACCGCATATACCTAGTTTGCACAAAGGATTGGTTCAGGCCCATCTAGAATATCTGCAGGCGTACATATGCAAGCCATTCGGTTTCATGTAGGCAATAGTGAACTGGTGGAGATGTAGGTATTTCAGGCTACTGCAGGTACATGCAAGCATCCGACGGTCCGTAATTTTAATAGATTAAACGAAGCTTGATCCTTGCCAGCCAGTCCACCTGGGGGCACCGTCGGGGGACTTATCCGACAGGTCCGGCAGTGCCAGCATCGGCGGAGTTACAAAATATAACAACTTACCGCGCATGCAACCCTCGTAAGCCCCGCTCTCGAAACAACTTTCGCTCACAAGGTGTCGGCAGATACAGCAATATAAGAACGACCATTAAATTACATCTAATCAGAACAAACATAAATAACTACCGGTATAACGGGGGTCGGCATTAACTCTGCGAACGCCCGAGATGACGTTGTATATCGTCGGTACACACTACTTTTACTTTGACCATACAAGTCCTCACACTAGTCACTTTAAACACCCCCGGGAATATCAACATCCCCACCTGTCGCAGTCCATCACCTCCGCCGTTGCCCTTATCGTCCATTATCACAGTGTTGAACTGGAGCCTATTCGAGGCCACTCGGGGGTATGAGACCGTGAAAGTTGCGCTCGGTGTTGTCTCAAACGCCTTAGAGAGATCAACAGCCATCTGGAATATCTTCTTTAGTTCCGCCTTAAGCTGCCTAACTGATTTTTTCGTCGTTCCAAGCTGGAGTACGGTGCTGCAAAGTCGATCTATTTCCTTAGATAGTTTCGCGGGATCGGATAGTTGGTGGCCTACCACTGTCAGCGATGATTAAAGGGACCTGAGAACACTTATAAACCTTGAGTATTCAATGTTTCCGAGATAGCAACACCCACCAAGCCCTCGATAACATGGCGTTGTAGTCTTCTATCATTCAATATAACGGGCGGCGGACGAGAGTCAAGTAGGATTCGTTGAATCTGTGGCTCCAGCACTGATGGTAATATTGGTTTATTGTGATCTGTGAGGAACTCCCCACTCCATTTTCGTACTTTCATGTACAATTCGTTATATTGTTGTATAATTTCAAAATCGTCGGCTGGTCGTACCGCGGTCTGCGTCACCTTGTGAGACGGCTTGCGTAAACACATGCCGAAACACTTGGAGAGTTACTGAATCTGCTATTCTGAAGATTTGTGGTTAGTATTGGTTAGACTAAAATTGTGGGAATGTTGCGCGATCGATGGCATGGGAGTGGATGAAAAGACAAGTAGTATGATGAAACGGGATGTGCTATGTTCCTGCACTAGCCAAGGAACTGGATGTTGGATGTCGCACCTGAAGAGAGGTAGCTTGCAAGAGACCGGCACAGTACGACCGACGAAGAGATGCGCGATCGCAAGGAAGAGTCGATGTGAGGACTGAGGGCGAGAGGGTGTGATGTGAGTGAAAGACCGAACAGGCGGGGTATGTGCGATGGTTCAATGCTTTGAGCCCATGTGTTCACAGTGCGTAAGTTCCCGCAGCATATTTCGTGACTGGGGTTTGAAGGCTAGGCCCGCGGTCATGAAAATCTTGCCGCCCATTGGAGCTTTATATTAACTTGACAAACGCACGTGGACGAAACCCGAAGCAAAACATCCTGAATGGCGATCCTGGATGGCTGCGGGGTGCACACCACTCTGATTTGAGATGTTCATGCAGTTATGAAATTATTTTTACGTGGTATAACGCTATTCGCTGATGGTGCATAAAAGTTTGTTCTTCCGCCACCTCCATCCAATCGGAAAATCATCACCCTAGGAGCTCATCAATGTAAGCGATCAACTGTGTTGAGAGCTCCGGCAAGGTAACAGAGCCTTTCCCACGTGTGTGACTTCGGTGGTATGTTTATGCTTCTCGAAGATAGAAGCTTTGAGGGAAGCGGGCTAGAATTCACCGCCGGGGGTCCGAGTGACCAATCGTGCTGAAGGCAGGTGGACAAGACGAAACAAACAGATTTCATCTATGTAAACAAGCATCGTCGCTCCAGATAATGTGATACAATGACTATGGCTCCAGGATAGAGACAACATAGGCTATAATTTTAGTCACACTTAGGATCGTTTATTTATATTGTGCAAGGCGGGCAGGATCAAACGGTTGCCGACGTCAAGCTCCGATTGGTTAAGCATCAGTGACGAAATTTTTTTTAACCTCCACCATCGATTCGCCGCGATTGTATTACGGTTACCCAGAACTACAGAACTACCTCCGAAAATCCACTGTCCGCATAAATACGTTGACTACCAAGGTGCGCCACCCCGAAGATGGCCTCTCTGTCCTTGCGAAGGCTCTTTGACAGTGCATAGTGCATGCCCGGACATCCAACAACGACTCATACAAATTTGGCCTAAGAAACGACTGTGGTATCCCCGACACGTTAAGTTTCCTAGGCTTTACTATCCTAGGTACCGATCAATTCTACCAACCAATCGGGAACACGGAACATCTCAGCCTTGCATCGATCTGACCAATCAACCTGCAAGGCTGAAATAACAAACCTTAGGAAACTGAGCGTGCAGGGGAAAGTGGTTACCTCCCAATCCCAGATACGGAAAATGTGCAGGAATTGCTGAACAATCCTTCGAAAGATTACATGCTCAACTTTGACTGCCGCGCAACACATGACATCTAGTCACAAAACCAGAGCGACACGGATCATGTCACATTGCCGGGAAGGATGACATCACAGTGATCTCAGAAACTACTTTCGGCCGGTTTATCGAAATTTATCCGAGTAGGCTTGTAGTAATACAGTCGCGCACTGCTGTCATTGATTGTCAACATTTCTCGCTGACTGTAAGGTTACATGGCTGACGATACTACAATTACAATAGCAGTATTCCCAAGCGGTCAGATCGACCACTCTGTTAACTATTACGCCGTAAACCGGTCAGCCTTGGGAAAGCTGCCCTTAGCACAGACCGGCCGGGCGGTGTTCTTGTATCTACAGATATCTACAAATGTGTAGAGCTTAGGAAGTAACTGGTGAATGTTTCTGATAATCTGTTGGAATATGTAAAGTCCGGAAGAAAATACAAGATGCGGGGTTTACGACGTGATTTTCCGCCTACAACATCCGCTAGTAACTCGCTAGGCACGTCTTGCGGCCACACCCCCGAATGATTTTCCCTTCATAATAGCCTTAGGGCCATCTTTAATTGATTATCTATAGACTAACTAGATAAAAGACCTGTAGATCTGTAAATACGTCGGATCATGATTTTCATTGCGGCACTCAGCATAGGCCGATCGGTCGAGTGACATATCCGGCCGATCCGACCTGATGGGAACACCGTGTGGGACACCGGCGCGGTCACCTTCCACTGGCATCTACCGGTAACCACATACTACTGTTGTAAAAAACGTGACTCGCTTAGACGTTAGCTTAATATTCAGGAACGGTTTTAAGACGGGATTAATTTTCAAAACGTCTGCTCAATGTCCGCCGGCCGTCTCGGTACGGTTTTAAACTGTTGGTAGCATTGATTCCATTTTCCGACAAGGCTTTTAACGACTAGAAATGTCTCCCTTTTTCACAACAGCATATTGACAAACAAATTCTGGGTTGAATTGTCCCCTACATATGTAGGGTTCTTCACGCTGTAGTTGCATTCAAAAGTAATGGCAATGTTACATAAAGCTAGAAAGTCTGCAGTAGTGTGCGTCGCATGAGACAAAAATACGCGAGCGTGGTGTGAGCGGCTTAAATTGACTGTATAACGAGTCGAGATCGGCGACACATCCAAAAGTTATTGACTCGACTAGCATGGCGGTTAAATTTTTTTTTTGATGTGTCGAAGATCTACCACGTTCGCTTATTTTTGTTTCTTGACTACAGGGCTACCCGTTAGTGTGCGCACTGACCACACCTTATCTGCACAAACGCCCACGCTGACATTTGTTTGAAGGGAAATGCGGAGCGGATGAACAAATCGCCGGTAGCCGTGTTCTCTGCAGGGGTACAGCGACTAGCGCGTTCAGACACACTGTTATCATGCATACAGTAAATACCTGCCTTTCACTACGATTCGATGTGTAAGTTATCTAGGAGTTCCTGAAACTCACATAAAGGCAACAGCATCTCCTGCATTCACAATTTGAATTATCGTCCTCATTCGTTCAAGACTGCAAGTTGTTACTGTCTGACACCGAAATCTAAATACTTGGCCGATGGTCGTCAACTGCGTACCAAGCCTATATCGACTACCACCCTGATCAAGTCTTCCAGGTCGCACGCCGCTTCCAGAACTCACCAGAACACTCCCCATAAAACCCCCTCCACATCATTTGGGGGCCACCGCAGCGTTTGGGAGAGTCCAGGTGGAGCGGCGGCCGCAGCGGTGGCCTCCGCTCCCCCGAGGCGGCACCTCTGTTTTATGCTTCGTTTACTGTTTCGTTTCGGTTTTTGCTTTCGTTCTAGCGCTGAAAATGTCTGTATATGATTGAATAAAGCACATACGGGGAAGAGCGAGTCCACTAGTCGACTGTATAATGAGTCGAGACCGGCGACACATCAAAAAGTTATTGACTCGACTAACAAATTGTTGATGGAGGCTAATTTTTTTTGATGCGTCGAAGATCTACCAACTGCTGAGATCACTACTACGAAGATCACTGCAAAGATCACTGCGAAGATCAGTACTTAACAAGTCGCTTATGGTACGTTCGCTTATAATTGTCTCACGACTACAGAGCTAACCGTTAGCGTGCGCACTGACCACACCTTATCCTCCTCGTTCTTTCAAGACTGCAAGTGTTACAATATGGGGAGAACTGTGTGCGTGGATTGACTTAAGGCACAGAGACGAGAGAAGGAGAAGGGCATGAGATATATGCAGGAGACATCAAGCTCGGTTACCGTGAGCTTATATAGGTCTATAACACCTCTCAGATCTTACATAAGTAACAGCAAGTGTTGCATATAGAGATACCCGCCCTTTGTAAGACTTATGGGCTTCAGCTGGGCTGATGGAGATAATGATATTATCACATTCGGGACTCAGCTGGAGATGCTAGCTGAGTGGAGTGCGCATGCTTGCGTACAAGGCATACTCTGAATGGCGTATATAAGAACATACAATCTCCCATCTAGATAGACTCTATCAAGAATCAAGCTTCTCTATTATCACTACTTTTAACAGTAAGTCTCCGGGAGTAAACGAGTGATGTTGTATGATCGAATAATACGATTTTGAAGCAATGCGGTCGAACACACCTCCAACTCACGTTTTCCTCCACAGCTCCTCTCCTACCAGACTGGTTGCTGGATAGATCGTTGGGATACCTAGTTGGTTGAACTAGAACCAGGCAGTTTCCGGAGCAGAGCGAGCCTGGTTACTTGATGAAGTTGTAGTACCGGTAATACTCAAGGCATGGATCTTATAGCTCAGTTGTTTCGTTCATTGCGTACTTTTCTCACATCCTAACTTAAAACTAGAACCTACCCAAGACAAGGAAACTATTTTTGAATCTTGGCTGCCTCGAGATTACCTTGCTTACACAAAGCTGCTTATTCTTGTCAGGAATGTATAAGAAGTACCTGTCACCATAGCCACCACCACCGCTTCACCTAATCCTTCAATGTAATCAATTGCCACATTAATATCCCTTCAATAGTGCCAGAAGCTGACCCTTCCCACAGATCTACCTCCACCTCCGATAGTCCTATGAACTTGATGCCAGCGGGTATGCATTATGCGCATTCATTCATGCCAGGTAGTGAATTGAGACCTATCAATCAATTCCCGGCGTTATGAAGGGTTTTAATGAGGGAAAGATACTTACACGAGGTTAATATGAAGATAAATCCAGATTGAAAGCATGTAGGAGGGGGGGAGTAGATTAGATTGTTGACTTAGTGGGAAGTATCAGGGAGTAATTTCTGATATGAGACGGTGAAGTAAGTTACTGCAGTCGCCGCCCACTCTATAGCAGAACTTCCGGCGGCACCAGTAGAGTAGGCGTTGGGGTTTGGCTCTTGTTCGAACTAAATGAGCAGCGCCCTAGTACCGACAATACTGCGCAGTGATCCCACTCTTGAAAATTGAAAGACATATCAGAGGTTTTGTTGATTTTCTAAAATGTTCTATAGTGTTTTTCTCGTGCCCAGCCTCCTGCGGCTGGGCACGAGAAAACTATAGTGTAGGTATTGTTACGGTTTAAATTTGAATGTCTCAGTTGTGCCTCCGCAGTAGTAGTACTCTAGGTCATTTGTTGTTTCGTCCCTAGACACCGCTAGCTCGCCATTCAAACATTGTCACAACTTAGACAATTGACGGTGCTGAGTCATAACTGTTGAACATTAAAACACTGGAGATTTTATAAGCGCCCTCTCAGGAATACTCAACAAGACCCAGAAAGTTATTGATTATTAGTTATCACAGAACAGCTATGTCAGTAAGGTTTCATAGGCGGCTGCGCCACACCGGTCTAAGCCGTACGCACCTAGCTTATGCAACAGCACGGTCCGAACCGCCGCTAAATGCTAACAGTCCACATCTAATTTTTTCACTGATATTTTGCAGCCCGATTCTAGACGGAAAATTAAGCCGGTAGTCCTAAACGCCAACCACCCCGCATCCGAGCGACATACATAAACCGCAAAGCTATCTACATTTACGAATAGTCAGGACTCATGTTCCAACGCAATTCCAGAATCGTCGATATAAAGTATTGTCAAGAGTGTCTTGGAGATACAGGATCCACAAACCTCTCATTATCAGAGTGCGATAAACCGTGACTTTATTGACACAAAGTTGAAAGCGCACATGTCATTCTTTACTTTCATTATATTCATAGTGTCGACAGCCAATGTAATCCTGAGCATCGATTTGAATTTAGATCATCCTACTGTAAATGTGGTAGATTCCATGTTTGAAGCGCCCGCTCACGGAATCTGTAAATGAGGTGTGACAACCTCGGTTGTCACCGCCATCACAATACAATACCACTCTTACATACAACCCAAACAAATTGTTTCTCTCAGCATCTTTTTTGTAGTCGTACTGCTGTAAATTATTACCACCCACCACTTCCAGCACTGGTACCTACTGACGAGGATCCGCCAACCATCAATGCGCATGAGAACTTTATATCATCTTTTCCTGCACCGTGCTCGGACAGACATCTATCCTCCTCTTCAACCAAAATGATGTCCCGGTGATCCAAATAATGACTAATTTAATGAATAATGAAAACAGATAACATTAAATAAGTGCTTACAAGTGGTAACATATAAAACCGATTCCAAATACGGCCGATGTGATACGTGACCAAGGAATATGAAATGTCTCCACAGTCAGCGCGACTCAAAAATCTACCATCCACTACCGACTAAGAGTAACAAAAGCCCACCAACCGCTATAAAGAGTATGATAAAACAACAGAAACTACTGAGATATGAGCTGAAGGACATGTTATCGAATCTTCTCCGCCAAGAAATACTAGTACTATGTGAAGTCCACATCCTTTAGCTCCTTGTTTCCGCCAGAATTGAGCAATGATTCTACTAGTCCAGACGATCCCCGTCTGAGGTAGGACTCAGTGCAGTCCGGACCGAAAGCAAAGTTACACTAGACTAGATTAGACCTGGATCGGACAAGTCTGAACTGGTCTATCATTATTTTTGTAGGACTGGTCCGGTCCGAGGTAGGGCTCAGTCCGGTCCGGTCCAGAAGAAAGGTCGACCTAGACTGGACTAGACCGGGATTGGACCAGTCCAGACTGGTCTACCCCTGGACTACTGGAATCATTGGAATTGAGACGGGCGCGACGATTGATAGTGCTCTGCTCTAAGAGCAGCTGGGCCGTAACGTCTCAATAGGACAAATGAGCTAGGTTTAGAGGCGTATCGCCATGTTTGTTCCTCGTCGTGGTGTTGGCATCCTTCTCAAGCAGTAGTTGGACAATCGCCTTCTGACCATAGCGAGCCGCGTGATGTAGCGAAGTCTCATCTTCGTTGTTCTTCGCATTGGTGTCAGCGCCCTTCTCGAGTAGTATCTGAACAATTTCCTCGTGCCATATCTGAGTTGCTTTATGTAGTGGCGTCTCGCCGTCGTTGTTCTTCACATTGGGGTCGACGCCCTTCTCGAGTAGCAGCTGGATAATATCTATGAGACGATAACTAATTGCTTGATGCAGTGGCGTCTGACCTGTGTTGCTCTTCGCATTGGTGTCGGCGCCATTCTCAAGCAGCAACTGGATAACGTCCTTGTTACTATACCGAGTTGCTCGATGTAGTGGCATCTCGCCTTCGTTGTTCGTCGCATTGGAGTCAGCGCCCTTCTCGAGCAGCAGCTGAATAATATCTATGCGACCATAACTAATCGCTTGATGCAGTGGCGTCTGGCCTGTGTTGCTCTTCGCATTGGTGTCGGCGCCCTTCTCGAGCAGCAACTGGATAACCGCCTTGTTACTATACCGAGTTGCTCGATGTAGTGGCATCTCGCCTTCGTTGTTCGTCGCATTGGAGTCAGCGCCCTTCTCGAGCAGCAGCTGAATAATAT
>Ga0307512_10001750_pt1 | contig 29637 bp, 25 predicted proteins | sample 14_EM_MG_FD_200267 | JGI IMG/M metagenome (GOLD analysis project Ga0307512, IMG submission 200267) | Populus trichocarpa ectomycorrhiza microbial communities from riparian zone in the Pacific Northwest, United States - 14_EM | ecosystem: Host-associated > Plants > Roots > Unclassified | place... | reverse complement strand
TGGTACATTCTGCACTACATGTGATTGGCAGGTTTGCTATTGAATATTCTTATACTCAGGATGAGTAGACTTCTCTGATGTTGTCCAGATCTGTAATTGGATGGAAGTTAATGTGGTAGCAATCTGCATGATAATGGAGGATTTCTTGAAATGGTTAGGTGTGATCACCATTCTATTAGTAGTGATTTTTTCATTATTGGTACTATTAGCTGTCCTTATATCAACTGCAGCTTCAAATCTATTCATTGTTAGCACTCACAATGGCTCTTTACTATATGTCAGATGTCTTTCTAGTTCCATTTAATTGTTTGCTAGAGTTGATGGTAAAACCATCTTACCCTGTTCTGAGAATGGAGGTGGTGTGAATAAGTATTGGTCAGATGGCTGAATTGTTAGTGAAAAGTTGTGAAGTTGTTTGGAGTTGTTGTGGTCCTTCCAATCAATGTAATAACTACATGCTATTACCAACTCCCAGTACCATTTCATGCACATAGCTTCATAGTTGAATGTCATTCCACTGTAGAACACTTATTATATGGCATTACTTCTGCATCCTAAAAGTTTCTTAAAGTTTACCACATATTACCCTTTGACATTCAGCTTAACCTGAGAAGGCAGTTAACATATATATAGTTGATGTAACACTTTGCGAACTTGGGTTCTCCGGAATTTCTCGATGGCAATTGAAGTCGATTACAGTTACTTCTGACTTTCATTGAATTATCCAGTATTTTCTGGATTACATAATAGTACTATTTCTGGTCTTCAAGGTTCTTTTCAACCTGTGGCTGTCTCTTTTAAATGCAGTATTGATGTTCACTTATCTTTATTATTTTGCTGAAGCTATCAAGTATCTTCAGATAATTGTAGAACCATTTGTACATCAACCACATCTGGTGTAGATTTGTTTCAGTCTAGTTTAACTACTATGTAACTGGTGTACTGAAGGTATAGATAAAACCTCCAAAGAAGCCATAGATCTTGAGTATGAAGTTGTATTGCCCCTGGGGTGTAAACACCTAAACAACATTCTCCACAGTTTCTTGAAATAATCTGATAGAGCAATACAACAAGAAGCCTGTATAGAAATATATGAACATTTGTCTAGTGAGGGATATTGTAGAAGGTCGGCTAGTAGTCATGGAGGTATCTGAGGTGAAGGTATATGTAGTAACAGTTTTGGTGGTAGCTGAAGTAATGGTGGCTGTAGTGGTGGTGGTGGCTATTCTGATGGTGGCTGTAGTGGTGGTGGTGGTGGTGGTGGTGGTGGTGGTGGCTGTGGTACAGTCAAAGATTGTCAAGACAGTGGTAGCACATATGAATGCTGAAAAATTCATGGCATCTGTGAGTGCTGCTGTACAGTTAATGATTAATATAAATACCACTTTGCTGGTTAGTGATTAATGGTTTTAATTGAAATGCAAACAATGGCTACTGATATATCTCTGTGAAGGGTATTAAATATTACATGAGAGTGGCTGCCTTTTGCTACATATGTAGTAGTGGGGGGATCCTTATGTACACAGAGGGGAAACTTATAGTTATTTCCTCATTGTCTAGTCTCTAAATAGTTTCCAGTTTCCAAAGTTTGTTCTTCTTTTATTTTATTACAACTTGCTTGCTTCTTTCAAATTCACCTTTCCTAATTGTACTTTGTTGCTGGGTATATCATATACCATAGTTCTCTGCTCTGTACTTAATTTGTTGCTGATTTCTATGGTGGCTGTCACCATTCTCAATTCCAGGGTATTAGAGGGTTAAGGGAAAATAGTAGGAATTATTTATGTAATGTGGATATAACTCAGCAAATAGAGATATTTCACAGCAGTTAGTAACACAAATTTAATCACTTGGGTTAACTTGATATCTTCAGCTGTTAACTCTTCTGCTTGATATTCTTTTCTGTCATGTTCATCTATAGGATCCATCTGCTCTAGTCTCCCAATCATCTGCTATTATTGGGTAAGATGTCTTTGTGAATACCATTGCCTGCATACATACTTTACAATCTCCACTTCAGCCATTTTGTATTGCGATATGGTGTAATCTTGAATGTCTGTAGGTTGCAAAATGTTGTGACCTCCACAAGTCTCTAATAGCAGCAGCTTGTTGATAGGTAGTGCAATATTACAATCACATAATTTATTGGCGGTAGACTATTGGCAATGGAGTGATCTGTGTGCCATATCCACAGCTGATTGCAACATCATCACAATGTAAATTGGTCCAAAAGCCACATGCAAACCTCCTAGAGACTCTAGTTGACCTTAGCAGTACTTCTAAGTAATTCCAGTTGCTCCCAGGCCGCCATGAAGCTAAGCACAGTACTTCCAGATTGTGGAAGAGCATTTTCAGGTGCTCCTGAAAGTACCTGCAGTTATGAAGTTGCATTCAGGATGCTATGATATTTGACTCCCAGGATAGTCCGATGTTGCAGCAGGTGAGACCTCTACCCAGGTCTGTGGGAGACTTCAAGAGCAGCTGAGACCTCTGCGCAGCACTGTGGCAGAATTTATACTTGGTGCTGTATTCTCACAGCAGTGGTTCTTAGAATTCCATACCCACAAGCCATTTGGTCTATTATAATTGTTTTCATTACAATTACAAGATTTGCTACATTATCATATGGCAGGTATTATCTAGCTAAGACTATCTAAATATATACATACAGTCAACGTGGCTGCAGACTGGACTCAAGCGCAACTGGAGGAGCACCTGGAGAAGCTGATTGACTGGATTCAGAGCTGCACTTGGAGGCCATAAATGTGTGTACTTAGAGAAATCTTGGCGGCCATGATCGAGTGACTTTGTCAATGCATTTTGAGCTAGATAATAAGGGAACTCAGAAATGCATTTGGAGGCCATGATCATGTGAAATAACAGATGCACCTGGAGGCCACAATCGAGTGAGTTTAGAGATACACTGGGAGGTTGTTATCGAGTAACTTTGTAGTTACACGTCGACTCTGAGATCGAGTGAACTCAGTAATGCACTTGAAGGTTGTGATCAATCGGGTTTTGAGATGCACTCAGAGGCCATGATCGAGCATGTTTGGTGATGCACTTGCCGGCCAAGATGATGCAAACTTGGAAACTATGATTCAGCGAGTTTGGAGATACACGTAGAGGCTAGGATTATTGTAGCCTCAAGATGCGCATCAGGACAGTGATCAAGCAAATTTGGAAGTGTATCTAGAGTTAGCTGCTCACAAGGTGGTCCATCTAGACGTTGTTCACCTGGTGAGGATCAATCCAGAGGTGGCGGATCAGGAGGGATGCATGACATGATCTGAGGCTTCATTCATTGGTTAACTTGTAATTATGAGAATGTGGGGAGTTGAGTACAACATGGTCCATCTAGAGATGCAAGATGAGAGATGAGAAATGAGAGATGACACATGGCAGACTGGCAGTGAGCGGAAGACAGTCGATCTTGGGATGATTCAGTACCTGGTGTATACAGTACTTGGTGAATGCTTTGCTCAGTGTATGCTGTACTGAGTGCATACTGTATTTGTTGAATGCTGTATGCTGCGTCGGCTGTACACTGTGTATGTGGTATGCGGTGTATGCTGTGCTGGATGAACGCTGAGCTGGGGGTATGCTGAGCTCAGAGTATGCTGTGCTTGGGGCAAATTGTGCGTGGTGTATGCTGTACTCGGTGTATGCTGTTCTTGGTGTATGCTGTGCTTGGAGGATGCTGTGCTCGGCATATCCTCTGGTTGGTGTATGTTGTACTCAGGGTATACTGCCCAAAGCCTTGGTTGTACTTAGTGTATGTTGCGCTCAGTATATGCTGCACTCGGCATATGTTCTGGTCGGTATATGATGTGCCTGGCATATACTGTGTGCGGTATATGGTATGCTCAGTGTATGTTGCTTTTGGCTTATACAGTGCATGGTGTGTGCTCTGCTCGCTGCTTGCTGTGCTCAGTGTATGCTGTGGTTGGTGTATGTTGTGCTTGGTGTGAACTCATGATCATCGCATGTTGAGTTTGAGAGGTATTAGCTACCTTTGTGTTTTTAGCTGATGGTTGAGTTCAGGATGAGATAGAGAGAGATGAGACGGGATGGGGGAAATCATCATGACAAATGGGGACTTGAGAGAATTGTGTGTGCAAGTCAATGTACCACTACTGATGAGGCAGGTGCTACTCCTGATCCAGCATGTAAGAACAGCAATATGAGGTCTTCTAGTCTCAATCAGGCAGGTTGTATCCCTGAGTTCTCTTATCTACTCATATCCTCCATATCTTTCCCATCTCCATCCCTTATCTCTCATTCTTCCCCACAACTCTCCGATCATTGCAGAACACAATGCTAAGTCATCGCTCTCTTTTTCTCCATTGCAGGCTTATGAGTTCACACCAAGTACAGTATACACTGAGTACCATATACACCAAGTACAGCATACACCAAGTACAACATCGACCAAAGATTGTCTGTCTTCCCTTGATTCCCATGATTACAAGTTGACCGCTGAATGTATTTTCAGCATCTGGTGTGCCTCCCTACAAATAGACCATCTCCAGCCCACTCTCAATAACAACTACAAGGTTAAGTCACATTCCCATGGTTGGAAGCAAACTAACTGATGAATTGAGGCTCAGGATCTGGCACACCTGTCATGGACTGCCTCCCAATCGACTACCTGCAAGTACTTCTGAAATCTCAATCTATCTGGGCCTCCACAGGCTTCTCCACACTCGCTCGATTATGGACTCCAAGTTCGCATGATCATACGCTCAATATGCAAGATCAATCTCTCTCAATCATGGCCTCCAATGTCGCATGATCATGGCCTCCAAGTGCATCTTCAAACTCGCTAAATCACTGCCACCAAGTTTGCACCATTATGGCCTCCAAGTGCATCTTTGAACCTGCTTGTTTATGGCCACCCAGTAGATCTCTCAGCTTATATGAATATGGCCTACTGGGATAACTCTGAGTTCACTTGATCATCATCATCGAATGTAGTGTTAGCAACGGGTCCAGGAAACCGGCCAGCGGTCCAGGTTTCGACTGCAATGATGTTTTGTTTCGGTCCTTGACCCTTCCAAAAACCCTATCCCGTGCCACTTGGTGGGCCCAATCCGTACCCTGATCAATCGACCCCCGGGTTTTGCCGAGTTTGCCCAGACCCATCGGTTCCAATCTTTGGTTCTGTGTTTTGGGTTTTTCTATTTATGGTTGTATTTGGATATCTCCCTGTTAATGGCAAAATATTGACATTGGTACGTCATCATCCTTTGTTGATGTATTGGCTGCCTCTATAATCAAAACAAATAGAGCTACACTCCCTACCCCATCCTCGAAATGAGCATCAATGGAGCATCAACAATTTCTGGTCTTGCATCTTGGGTAATCTGAGTGGCAATTGGTTGCAGATATTCATAAAAGACATATTGGCCACCTTTATAGGCAAAAGAGAAAGCGACACACTCCCTGCCCCATCTTGAAAATGAGTGTCAATGGAGTGTCAATAATTTTTGGCCTTGCATCATGGTTAATCAAGGCACGATGTTGCCATTATTGACTTTATATGAAGTTTTGACTGTTGTTGTAAGCAAAAACACTCATGAATACTTAGTTGCAGCTTTGTAATGGATATAAGTCGTTACTGCGCGGGAGGATGTCACAGGAATATCTCTTGCTTAACTGCCTATAAAGGTTGCCAGCGCCTTGTTTATACATGTCTGCGATCAAGCACCACTTAGATTGGCCAAGATGCAAGACCAAAAATTATTGACGGTCCATTGAGGCTCATTATCAAGATAGGGCACGGCGCATGTCACTTTCTTTTTTGCCTATAAAGGCGGCCAATGCGTAGATTATGTATAACCACTACCAACTCACTTATTAATTAGCTGACTTACAAGACCAAAAATTGTTGACACTCCAGTGACGCTCAGTTTTAGGAGATAGTAGCAATGTCATGGCTAGCATTTTTGCCCATACCGGTGGCCAATAATTGTATCATGCTTTATTGAAACCATGTCTCTTATTATTTACCTGCCCTACATGACCAAAAATCATGGACGCTCCATTGAAGCTGATTTTGCTAGGGGTGTATCCGCAATATGCAATCATTGCATGTGGCATAGTATATCATTACTGGTGTTTCGGCAGAGTTTCTGTCATCTTCATGTACTTTCTCCTTTATGACGAAATTGTTCTTTAATAATACATATTAATATATGCTTCAATTTATACTCTAAAGTGTTCACTAAGTGTAGATAGTAATACACTGCAAAATCCCATTCGTTTTGTTCAATGCTCATCTTCACTTGCAGGTTCGCGCAGTAGGCTTCTGTTGTCTGCAAAATTGATGTTAGCTGCATTACCACACAGCAGATAGTGTACTAACCAGTGGATATTCCTTCATCAGTCTGCAAATATGGAATACATTCAATATTGTGCTTGTGATCCTTCGCATATGCATCATGATTGGTAAATTAAGTGTTCGGCAGAGAAGCAAATAAATACACATATCCGGCTGGCACACTGTCGATTTGGAAACCTTGTGATTCTTCATAGTCACGGGTTGGCTCAGGTGGCATTCAGTTCGTAGTTGGCATTGGATCAGGTGACGGTTGTCCGGGACGGTGTCGTTGATGGGCTCCCTTTCCATTGCGCCTCCAGTGTGTCTGCGGATGCTTTGCTGTGCCATTTTTGCAAGGAAGGCAGCTGTCCATGTGATTTTCACAAACCATAGCTGGGTGTCTTTCTAGAGCAGCCTTCACCTATCTATCCCCAGGAAACTCAACTTCCTCCAACGTCTCTGTTCTGACTTCGGCGCAAGGTTTCTCGATCAGGTATTGCATTTCCTCTATTGTGGCACGCAAAAATGTTCCTTTGGAGATTTTGGCAATACTCAAGGCAAGGCGCATGTCAGACTGTTCTAGCTGTACCTGACCTCCTTGCCTTGCCACAGTAGCAGAAATATTGAAAACCTACAAGAAATTAGTTACTGCTTCTAAAGGTGAGATTCAGCAATTACCTCCACCATATACAGTTCCGTAGCCTGCTCTAATGCATTTGAAGCCTGTTTTGGCCACTGCCAGGGACACTTATCATGACATGTGTCCATGGAACTCCCAGAGTTGAGAACATCATGATGATCGATTTCGCGGACTGTGCACACAAATGCCATGGCCAACCATGGAGGTTTCCTGTTACGGGCAACTATCGATTGCTCATATAGCTGTCTACTTATCCAAGCTTCATGTTACAAGATTAGTCGACAGCTGCCCGCCGTGAGATAGATATACTCACATTCTATCGCACGCTGCTTCTTATTCTTGGTGCTGCCTGTTTCACAGACAATGTTCAAATGTGTGTCCAGGGTCATATTCAAGGTGGCTGCATTGGCAGCGTCACGGTGGAGTAACCAGTGTCTGCATTGTTGCGGTGTCCCAGCGACTGCTGCATTTGATGAAAAGCCTTTCGGTCGGCTCGATATGGATCCACTTTCACCCTGCCGAGGTGTTTGTGCAGCCATGATTTGCTGGTTTGGACAATGAAAGGAAGATGATAATGAAAAGAAGTGGAAAGTCCTGAGGAATAAATATTTAGCTTCAAGTCACAATGGAATGATTACCTGGCAACCTGCAGGACGTACTCAAGAAAAATCCTGCTGTGATTGGCCACAGGTTGAGAGGATTTCCAACCGTCCTGTGATTTGCAGTATGTTGGTCCAATATTTTGTGTTTGTTTACAGCGATGAATAGATGTGAATGCCAGCAGAAATCTCAGGTGTGTCAGATATTAACAGGCAATCCTTCAACGGAAAGGATGTCTGGTGATGTTTTTCTCAACAAATCCTGGGGATGTGACATGACACAGAGGCTAACGATCAACTCATATTGTACGGTTAGCATAACTAATCCAAATGTAGTGATGGTAAAAACACAGATTTTGCTTTGTTCAAGTTGATCAAACATACCAACCTTGACATACAAGACGCATCTTGCCTCCATATCATCCATATCATGCAACCTCCAACATCTCGCCCAACAACAAAGTCAACACAAAATACAATGGTCAACCCTCCAAAACAGAACTTTTGGCCTCTACTGGCAGGAAAATACAGCAAATTGCCAAAGCATTCCACATGATGATGCCATCCAGCGAATGAATGCAAAAGTGGCTTGGAAGCAGAATGGGTCAGAGCTGTAGGGGCATTGTGCAGTTTGCAATCCAAAAAGAAGCTTCTGGAGGAGCGAAGATGAGAAATGCACTTTTCAAGCAACGAAGAGACAGTGCAATGGATCAAGCATTATGTGGATTGAGAAACCGCTGTGGCAAGACAGCGAGATGAAGACAGAGAGACAGCGAGTGAACAGGAGCAGGAAGATTTGAAAAATGCCGGAAATGCGGAATTGATAACCAGAAAGCCTGAAAATACTTTTGAGGAGATGCTGAATTTGATCGGAGACAGTCTGAGCCATCTTGCATGATCCAACGATGATGAGGATGAGGACGATGAGGAAGATGATCATGATGATCCGGAGCTGGGCAAGCCAAGCGAAGATGTTGAATCTGGTTGGGTGATAGGCACAAACTCTAAAACAGTACAGCACCGCATGGAAAAGTTTCGGCAGAATGAGATGAAGCTTGAATTATTGACACAACTGGGACGGGGGGATACGGCCTACAACAGTGTTGAAAGAGATACGATGTACGGGCTGGCCGAATTGAAGGTTCCGGCAATCGTCTAGCTGGAAACGGACTATGTTGCAGCTAAACCTGCACTTAGAACATCTGGGGGGCTTATTGAGACTCTTGACATCGTCCTCGGAAGATTGCAAATGCCGCAAGGGACTTCTCGACCTGCAAGTAGTCATATGAGGCTAGGTTCTGGGCAAGCAGTGTAACAGATGCTAAACATCTCAATCGCCCGACTCGGCGCCTTATTCATCACTGATTACAAAAGCGAAGCCACTTGAACTCTTCAGAGTTTGCCTCTGCATAATGCCTCCCTAGCTAATTACAACATAGAAAGTGGAATTGGGCGAAGAAATGGTGATGGTTCCTGCATCACAGGATGAATGGATATGTAAATTGCTATTTTTGACAATGTATCAATTTGAATAGCAATCGGTGCACCTATTTTGCTATGAGTCAGCATTTTCTTGCATTCAGTGACCAAATTGTGAGACAACACAATTCGTCTGGGCATGTGCAACGATCGTATGCACTATGTGCAGGTTCTAGTATACAAATCTGGTTGATAGACACCGAAGATACTTGATATTGACGTGTAAGTTACCGGAAAGTGTGAATGCGAAAACTAAATTATAGACTAAATTTACTAACCAAATTTGAGTCAGTGATATCGTACGAGTCATAGAAGGCGGGACCAGTTAGCGACACAAACCTGTATCATTGTCGACAGTCATGCTGCAGCAATCCAGGCATCCAACTACATACCTCTCAGCTGAGACCTGGTGCACATAGTCGAGAGGTTGAAAATTGGTTACAGTAGGTCATGGAAATCGAGGAGAAGGAGCCAGATGAGGAGAGGGAGGTAGTCTGGCTATAGTAATCAAAAACTAGTGAATGGATCTACATGCCATAAATTGCCGGCGAAAAGTGCTGGAATGAGATAGGGCTACATCATCAACCGTTTAGATAACATGTATTGTGGTGGATCAGGAATTGAGAGGCCACGAAACTTTTGGATGCCAATCATTATGCATTGAAACGATATTTGGGTTGTCAGTAAAGACTATATAAATTTTTATATCCAATTATTGAGCATACAATGACTGTTAGGATGTGTTTAAGGTGAGCATCAAAAGGGCATCAACAATTTTTAGTTTTACACGATTGGCTATCAAAGGGCTGCATAGTCACAACCTTCCAAAGTCAACGTATCTGTCGCTGTGATAGGTAAAAAGGGAAGCAACACACTTGTTGCCTTATGCCAAAAATGAAAGTCAATGGAGTGTGAATGAGTTTTGGTCTTTTGTCTTGGGCAATCCACAGGCCGTGGAACAACATTAACCCATATTCAATGTACTGGCTGCCTTTATTGGCAAAAAAAGAAGTGAAAGTATTGCTACCACCTCATAAAAATGATTGACAATGGAGCATCAACGATTTTGGATGCTGGAAATGAAGTAATTGAAACATGATGTGGTTACTGTTACGCATAACCGACGTATTGGCAGCCTTCTTAGGCAACAGAGATCGTCACATGGTCACTGCCCCATTCTGAAAATGAGAGTCAACAGAGCGTCAACGATTTTTGGTCTTATAAGCAATCTAATAGAAGATTGATTTGGTCGCTGTTATGCACATCCGACCTATTGCCTGTCTGGGTAGGCAAAAGAGATAGCTACACAGTCACTGCCCCATTCTAAAAATGAGTATCAGCGGAGGTTCAACAATTTTTGGCTTTGCATCTTGGGTTCTCGAAGTGGCTACTGGTTGCAGACATCCATGAATGAAGTATTAGCTGCCTTTAGGGTCAAAAACAAAAGCGACATGCTACCTGCCCCATCCTGAAAATGAGCGTCAACAGAGCATCCACAATTTTTGATCTTGCATCTTGGGTAATCTAAGTGTCACTTTGTGGCAATAATTCATACAAGAAGTAATGGCTGCCTTTTCAGGCAAAACAGTGCATGATATTTTCGTTACCCCATCATGAAAATGAGTGTCAACGATGCCTCCACAATGCTTGGTCTTGCATATCGGGTAAAGAAGTCATCGCTCAGATATTTGAGCTCATAACATAACTATTGACTGCCTTCATCGGCAAACATACTATATATAAAAGCAACAATACAGATTCCATAATAATCGACATCTCACACTGCAAACCATGCAAAAAGTGATTACTGGATGTTGAATAAATGCTCTTGATAAGATACTATTATCATGCAGCAAAAACAAGAGCATTATATGAATCTACAGATGGACCTGCTGGACAACCTGCTAAGAACCCGCCCAAATCAGATGGGTTGGGAGACTTCCATCAAACTGTACCCGAATTGATGGTTCGGCATTATTGATCACTCACACCGCCAATTTGGCACCGGTTCGTTTGCGACCAGGACCCGGACCTGAATTGATGGCCCACAACCATTCCTGACACTAATCAGGTATACCTTCAATTCGTCTCAAGCACTGCCTGCAGCCAGTCCAGATATACTGTGTGCAGATGGATAGCTATATAGATATCTAGATTCATAGATGAGAATACACACTGAATAGATGGGTCTTAAAAATTCTCCAAAGATGAGTAGTTGCTATGATTTCCAGGCATACCTACAGCATTCCCAAAGAACATATTTTCCCAGACTGCTCTACTGAAATTGAAGGTCCTCATGGACTGGTCACCGGCACTTCTATACTTGTCATCGGCCCTCCCAGCCTTGTTGTTAGTGACCCAAGGCTTGTTGCTAGTGCTCCCAGGCTTGTTGTTGGCACTCCATAGTTAGTTGTCAGCAGTCTGAGGCTTTTCACCGCAACTTTGAATTTCTCCCCTGGGTGTCATGAAATCTTCTATTTCTACGTAGATTATTCGCCAGTGCAACCTCATGCCACTGAAGGCCATTGTATTGGTCCAGTCAACTCTGGGATTTGACCAACATGCAATCCATGTCTGACAACACCCAAGCCCTTCCAGAGGTTCCCTGTGACTTTATGACTTTCTACAGATGAAGGTATTTGGTGCAGGAGATGATATTATGACAGTACTGGCACATTGCCATTTTATCACCAGTTGTACTTTTGAAGTTTCTAATATTTTGGTGCAGTTCATCTCGTTTGGAAGGGGAAGAAACAGTGGGTCCTTCAAATAATCTTTGTTGTTGGTGACAAACCAGGTCAATTCCTCAATAGCATCAATTATAAATTCATTGAGCTCCAAATTGGTCTCTTCTTCATCCTAAATGCATTGCTGTGAATGAAGTCCATACAATTCAGTTGCCAACAGCCTAATATACATCACCGTACATAGGATGTAAAACTTGTTAGTGTCTAGAATGATTTGATATGTTCTTTAATATGACTGCTAGGTCAAGGTAAACTTCTAGTTCTTCTGGAAATAGTAATTTCTGAGTTGGCTGGATGTAGAGTGTATGTTGCAAAATGGGTCCATATTAGCATGAAGAGAGAAGTTGGATAGCAGAGAGCCAAGTATATGGTGAATAAGCAACAATATCAAATCCAGTGGTGATAAAAGTGCAAAAATGCAGTTGTGGAAACAGACTCCAGGTGACAGTGGATGCAATGTGAAGTAGGCTAGAGCTTTTCCAGAAGACAGAGATTCAGTTGTTAATATTGATATTGTCAATGTCTGTCCTTAGCAGTAATAGAGGAACTGAAAGGTGTACTTGAATAGATGGATTTCTAATACCCAATGCAAAATATTAGCATTTCTTTTCAAAATGATCAATTTATACAAGTATTGTTTATATATGTAAGACAATTTACTGAAAATGGAACCTGATGAACCTGAAGATTTGTGAACATTTGCATTATTGAGTTAGTGGCTTGCCCTCTGAGCTGGCCAAAAGCAGTACTCTGCACTATATAATCATAATTTCCTGTGTATATAATATTTCCAGATATAGTTCTTAGAAATGTAGCTCAATCATATTGGAAGACTATATGGGATCAGACTGATACAGTATGCTGACAACGTATATCACTGAATAGAGACATGACTTGTATGATGTAGTGTTGGAGTCAAAAGGGTGCATTTAGAGTTCGTTAGAAATAGCAGCTTACAATGAATCTATGTATATGGTATATCCATTTGGAGAATATACTATTTTTATGCTAAACTGTTATTGTAGAATTCTGTAGCTGTGTTAGCAGTCTATAAGATTCTTCTGTGGGTAAAAATCGAGCTTCTTATATACTGTCTGCTTGGTACATAAGGAAACGAAATAGGTTTCACAATATTAAAACGAAAGAAGATACTAACAATAAATACAAGTAAGCAGCTACTGCATACAGGATGAAATCAGCTTGCAAAAACAGGAAACACTGTGGAGAGAATGAATGGCAAGGTACAATTAAGATTTAGTGAGAGAGAAATTGTTCCAGTTCTTGTAAATACCCAGATCGCTAGTAAATAGATTAACAACACGAGGTTGCATTCAGATTTAATGCGCACTATTTCTCAGTATACTACATTAATGACTGAAAACTTCAACATATGCTTCACTAGTACAATGTCTAGCTAGAGTATGTATCTGGGGATGAAAGATTGTATATGTCGTGAATGCTACAATTAAAAAGTATGCTATCCTAAGGTATTGGTCAGATGAATGATAGCATGTAGTGACAATCAATTCACCCACACTGAGGCCTGAATTCCTATGCAAGATTAAATGTACAGATGCAATTCATCAGCAAAATGAATTATTGCCACTGGAAGCGTTTTAGAGTTGTCAGATGTGAATCCCAGCGTGGTCAACTACCAGAGTTGACTGAGTCGATGTGGGTGGCCTTTATGTGAACCTGGGAGTGCTGATGAGAACTCTGCGAGGACATAGGAGGTCTAGTGAGAACCAAGTTATTACATGGAAATGCAGGAGACAAGCCTGGGAGCACAACACATTGCTATATAGCAGTCTGGGAAAAATGAAATTATCGTTGGGAATGCTGCTCATGTACCGGGAAATCTTAGTTACTACTTATCAGTAAACACTTTTTTTACCATATGTTTTCAGTTACGATTCTCATTGATCTATCTATGAATGTATATAGGTATCTATATATACGGGATATATCAGGACCGACTGCATGCAGTGCTTGGGAGCAATGCAAGGTCGACCTGAAGATTGAAATCCAGTGAACATAGCGATTCGCTTTCAGGCTTTGATTGAGCAACTTTGGAGATGCACTTGGAGGCAATTATTATATGAACATGGAGGCAGTGATAAAGTGAGGTTGGAGATTCAGTTGCTGGCAATGATTGTGTAAACTTGGAGGTAGTGCTCAAGTGAGTTTGGACATGCACTTAGAGGCCATGTCTGTGTATACTTGGGGGACATAATGCAGAGAGTTTGGAGATACACTTGGAGGCAATAATTGGGTAAACTTGGAGGCCATGATCAAGTGAGTTCGGAGATGGATTGGGAGACCATGATAATGCAAACGTTGAGGCTATGATAAAGCAACATCTGAGATATAGTTGGAAGTCATGATCACATGACCATTGAGATACATTTACAGCCCATGACTGATCTACAGTTGCAGAGTACTTAGAGGGCATGATCAAGCGAAATTTGAGGAGTACTTGGAGGCGGTTCATCTGAAGGGAGTTCATTGGGACACACGATGGCTGCTGAGTATCTATTCAACCATTAGTTAACTTGCAACCATGGGAATTTGTCAGGTTGACTTTACCTTTGAGCTCTCATGCAGAGCTGGCTGGTGGCAGTTGATCAGTAGGGAGGCAATCAGGGGGCTGATGCTACATGCAGTGTGGTCAACTTGTAATCTTGCGAATGAAGGGAGACTAGATGTGTGACAGTCATTGTTGGGTGGATGCTGTACTCAGGATATGCTGAACTTGGTGTATGCTGTACTTGGTGTACGCTGAACTTGGTGTATACTGGACATGGTGTATGGTGTACTTTGCATATACTGTACTCGGTGTATACTGTACTAGGTGATGACTCTGGATGGTTGCATAGAGTTATTGAGAGGGATGACATAGCTTCATGTCCTCACGAGATGGTAGTGCTGAGGACAAGGGAGAGAAATGGAAGTTGAAAACGGCACTGATAAGAAGAATACAAGGGGATGAGGGAAATAAGGGGTATGACCTGCCTGATCTGGTCAAAAATCCCTCATATGGGGATACCTACCTATAGTTAGGTAAATGGTACATTGATTTGCACATCAAGTTCACTTCTGTCTTAGTTTCTGTTGATAATTTCTGTCTCCTGTGTTCATCCATCTATGTCTGGTCCAACACTCTACCATCCACTCCGAGCATGAAACTAATTCATATCTCTCTATCAGTACATGCCATAATTCTGAGTTAACACTGAGAACAGCATACACCAAGTAGAGCATACCCTGAGTTCAGCATTAACCCACAATCAACAGTTTTCTTCTCCCAGCCAGTTCCTCATCTCATGTTTCTCATCACGAATCTTTCATTTTCATTTCTCATTTCTCTTCCTGCATATCTCATCACATATTTCTCATCTGTCAGCAGACTCGTTGTGCTTGATTTACTGCATACACTATTACACCCTCTCTGTTCACACTATCATGGCCTCCATCAGCATCTCCAAAAATGCGGTTTTACATTTTCTAAGTTTACACTATCACTGGCTCCGAGTGCATCTCTCAACTCACTCAGTCATTGCCTCCAAGAGCATCTCCAGATAGCACAATTATGGCCTCCAGTGTATCTCTTCATTCACTTGATCTCAGCCCCCAGCTGAATCTACAAACAGAGCTGCTGTAATGGCATGGCTGCATGTGATGTGTCCAGGGCCAGTCAACACCTGCTTGATATAGCTGGCATGCCATGAGCCATAGATCTCTAGTGATGATCATTCCCTAACTTACCTGGACTTACCATCATACTACTATACAATATTGTCAACCACATTTGAAACTGTATCTACTGATGTACCCTCATACAATGTCACACAAAGGCATATGCCTTTACATTGGATCACAGCTTCGAAGGCTGCATGCTCATGGCCACAAGCCTCATCTCCAAATTGGCTCGATTACAGCCTCCAAGTTCCCCCAATCATAGCTTCCAAGTACATCTTCTAACTTGCACTATCACTGTCACTGAGATTGTACAGTCACAGCCTGCAAGTGTGTCTGTAAGCACACTTGATCGGTGATGCCAGATTCTTGTCTGATTGTGCTAGAGTATCATCTGCTGCCAGATTGACCATATGTTTATATATAGATAGACTTAGACAGATAATACAGGTCATAGTATGATGTAGCAAATCTTCTTGAGATCATAACAAAGTCCAATATGATATACACATTGGCATGTGGTTATGGGACCCAGGAACTACTGCTGTGAGAATACCACACCAAGTTTAAAGTTTCCTGCAGAGCTGTGCAGAGCTCTGAGCTGCTCTCAAGGTCTCCCACAGACCCGTACTAATGACTCAGCGGCTCCAATACTTGACTATCCTGTAAGTCGAATATCGTAGCGTCTTCATTGCACCACCCTAACCGCAGGTGGTTTGGGGTGCACCTGCAAAAGCTCCTGCAGCATCGGGGATCAATTTGCACAGCTGCAGCGGGGCCTGTGAGCTTTTGTAATTACTTAGAAGGACTTGTGAGATCAACCGGACTGTCTGGGAGGTTGATATGTGGTGTTTGTACAGTTGTACATTTTGCTGATGTTGTTGGCTCACATTATAGTGATATTTAGATGCACTATTAGAGGCCAGTGTTTTATAACAGGAGCCATCATTGAGAGTTACAAAAGCCAGGCATGTAGATGTTTGTGGACATCAGATACAATTTTTCATCATTGGGGGCTTTTCAGGGCAAGTGTGATTAGCATTGAATGGAAGAGGATAGCCACTAATGAATATTCTGAGCAGATGATGCTTTTGATGTTTCTCGATTGAAGATCCCTATTGATGTTGAATGACACAATCTGTTTCGAAATGCAGTCAGCAGAAGGCACTGATATACAATTGATGCAGAACCTGCTTAGTGCGGTGTCAAATGGATTGCAGAAGTATAACTTTCAGAGAAATTGGCATACAAGTAAGTTGCAGTTGGCAGTAAACAGCAGAATATTGTTAGTCTTGTATTTCTGTCTCAAAAGCTCCTGTTCTGGTGATGGAGTCTGTACAACTAAAGCTATTTTTGAATCAGTTAGATATAGTTCCAAACATCTAACCTGGGTCAATCTCTTGTTAAGTGATGTCACCAGGACTGTTTAATAAGGTTTAGCCATGGTGGGTGACTTTCTCCAAAGAACAGTTCACATGAAGCATCATAATTAGGGTATTTGAGTTGTGGCCTTTACATATGAGTCAAGTATAGATTCATATAGTAGCTGATACTAAGTTGATTGAGCAGTCTGTAAAGAGCTGTGTAGTTTCTTAAAGTGTTAGTGTGTGATAGGATATTGTTAAACTGAGACTTAGTATAGTACAACATCGCAAGTCTTTGGGTTAGAGTTTACAGCTGCTTTGTAGACTCTGTAGTAGCATCTTTCATGTAATAGTCATCAATTGTTTTGACAGGTTTGTCACAATAGGTTCCGAACACGTGTGTAACCAGTCAGAACACCATTTCTAAATCACTATCACAGGCAGATAGCACTTGAATCACGAACCTACATAACACTCTGGCTGCAAACTGCAAGACGGATAGAAAATCCATCAAAAATCAGGACACACTTTGGATTGAACATGATGATTCAATACAGCCAATGATGCCTTCTCTCAACCAGGTACAATACTCAACCACTTAGAGTGCTGCAATGGCCACTGTGTTGAATGGTATGTATGTACAGGTTACATCATCTAAAGAACATGTTAATGGGACATGTTTCTTAAATGTATGGAGAACAGTGTGCCAGGAGTACAGCATGGGATTAGATCAATATCGGGTTAATACTTGTGGAGGAGTAATATACTACTTTTGTGAAGATGGCAGGTTACTGAATGACATGGTATCATTATTTTTATGGCAAATTAGAAAACAGGTCTACCCATGGCCAGTCAAGCACATTGACATAAAGTGAGTTATTTCAATAGTCGATGGGAAGTTGGTGAGTAATAGACTAGAGATGTTTGTGTGATAACAGCACATTGGAACACCTGGAGAGCACAGCAGTTGGTCAACTACAGTTTGCTGGGTACATCATGTCCATAACCTGAGAGACTGGGGGTGGCCAGTGTTGTTAGGTATCTACAAAGTCCCTTGACTCCTCTACTGTGAAGATGAGGAACTACTATTTGGAGTTATACTGTATGTACCTTCAACCCTAGACTGTGAGACATGACAATAACATTCCCACACTGCAGATACTCTAGATGAAGATCTACAATCTACAGAAACAACTTCCCAACAGCAGGCTGAGTTGGAAGAATGATCTATGGAGAAGAGTATGCAATGTTGATACCAATATTCAGACTCCATTGCATTTGTATACATCTTTCTACCACCATACAATACTGAGTGAACACTTGCTGAACAAGCGGAACAATAAGCAATAGTTCTACTGTGTTTGTTGAGCAGATGTCAACATCACCAACAGGAGTATTTCCAATTTTGACACTGACACCTACACTGACACCAACACCAACACCAAGACCAACACATACACTGATACCGACACCCACACCGACACCGCGAAGTTCAATATCACAAGGAAACATTGTATAACCCAAGATTGGGACTGAAACGCTGCAATAGAAGTGAACAATTCTCCAGCTAGTTGGTGCAGTACTTTAAATACAATTCTATAACACAATACTGCTTAGGATATAACAGAATTCTGTACCACCTTCAGATGAGAGGTTCACTGGAACTCTAGACAGTCGAAGCTAATAGTAAAATCAACCACTGGTGTGAGGGTTGGCTTCCAAATAATGCCACCCAAGACATAAGCCACAGAATAGTCAAGTGGAAGGAGCTAAGGGCATGAAACAGTTTTGCTTCTACCATCTATTGGATATTGCTCTGTTCTTTGTATGGCTTCGTGTTTTACACATGTAATTATGCCCTGGATGAGTGTTAGTCCAAGTCTTTGTAGATTACATCATCAGCTTGCTTTGAGCTAGGGCTGGCAGCAACCATATTGGCTACATAACATCTTAGACTTAGATATAATTAATCATCTTAACCGGTTTCTCACAACAGATATATCTTCCACTCGCCATCGTTTGAAAGCTTTCCATGGGCCATGAAATATATTTTAAAATGCCGTGACCTGATATTCCAACTGCAGTTCGAATGGGACAGGGCTTGGTAGATTCGATTTTAGAAGTTGAGCTGTATCTACTCATAATCAATACAGATTGCAGCAGAGTGAACATGGCATAATGCCAAGAATATCAATTTTATGACAACTTGGATATTGCTCAGTTGCAGATCTGAAGTGAGTTTGAACTTTATTTGAAAGTTGGAAAATGGGTACATCTTTATGGCTGAATTGAGCCAGATATATAGACTATATATCTTTTATTATGACCATAGCACAGGACATGTCCTAGACAGTTTTTGGTTCTCACAAAACTGGGTCTATTATTGGTTCAAATCGCCTCCGAATCAGTCTTGCAACTTCTGTGCTATACCTCTGTCAGTTGAATATTAATTGATTGAACTATTATCATCTTCTGATATTACTTTGTAGTATTATGTTTCAAGTGCTACCCCAATATGACATGGACTAACATGTTGTATTCCTATTCATAAAACAAGTATCCTTCACATGTATTGTTTATTATGATATGAGAAGAGTTGTGACTAATAACATTTAGCAACCACCTGGGGAAATTATTATAATTCTAATAATAACCACTATCAAAAAGTGGTATTTGAATCGATTAAATATTGTAAGCACTTATGATTCAGTTCATCACTACAAGTGTACATCTGGAGATTGTATTTCGATTGTAATAATTCTGCCAATTTCTTTGTATTGGAATGCGAATATTACTACCTATTCAATCTCAGTGTAAATAATATTAATACGCAAAATACTGAATATATAAGATCGACAGCTGATGTAAGTATCTTCAGAACGACTGGGAGAACAGATATATTAATAAACTGGACTGTACATCAAGAAGAATATTGGAATACTTAGTATGTGTTGATGAGACTATGGTAGTTCAAGATTGATACCTATGAATCTCAATTTCACAACCCAGAATATCTAGATTCTAATCATATTTAATAGAATATAACAGCGAAAGTCCGAATTGATTTGTAACAATCTAAATAGAAAGATCCGAAGAATTAGCAATGCAAGCATTGCGAAATAAATCAGAGTTCGAAAGGCGATCACATACTAAGGCAAGGAGGCGAGAAGAAATATTGTAGTATTCCTATCGATCTCAGAGCAAGTCTAAAGAACTGTTCTCAAACCAGAGAAACAGCATCTATATATTCAATGATAAAAGAGTGATTGTCCGTGACCACGGTCATGGATCAATAACTCAAACAGGAAGAGAAAATCTCTGCCACTGTAGAACAATACATAAGAACTGTAAGGAATCCAACAGAACAATCCAGGTGCAGTCTTTAAAGATATGTGCTGGTAAATTCATCTTCCAACAGAAGTAAACAGAAGGTTCTAGACAAGTTCGAACTGGAACTTTCTAGACAGCCTTTAATAAAGAGATAACAAAAGTATGAAAAGTTATTAACACACCACGTTATTCTTATCCGTAAAGTACCATCTTATCATAAGGCGAAATTCTTAAGCAAGATACAATATTAGTAAAAAGAAATGTAGATACTTCCATATTTTCAATACCCCTTCTCACTGTGATCCAAACATTTTTGAGCATAAGTGGTCATTCACATATCTCGTCGTTCCCTGGGTATAAATATCTGACAAATTTTCTTCTGATGGTCCATTCATAAGTGACATATTTTCTTCATCCATTTGTTCTCGAGTAAAGTGAGATGCCACATCGATATGTTTTGATCGGTCATTAAACTGTGGATTATATGCCACATCTATAGCAGTGTTGCTATCGCAAAAGAGAGCCATTGGTATATCCTTTTTCAATAACTCCTGTGTTCCACGCTTCAACCTGAGATGATGTTTTGTTGTTATAGCAAGTGTCAGATATTCAGCTTCACAACTAGAGGTAGCAACAGACTGCTGTTTTTGACATCTCCAAGGAATAGTAGCATTCCCAAGTTGAAAAATATAACCAGAAAAGCTTCGTCTCATATCTAAACGATTGCCCTAAGATGCATCCATATCAGCAGTCATTTTGAGTTGATTATTCCAAGGATGAAAGAGGTATCTATCATTTGTCCCTGGGAGATATCGTAGTACTTGTTTCGCTGCTGCAACCTGCAATGTGAAGGGAGATAAGTTGAATTGAGAGAGGTGAGTAATTGTATATGATAGATCAGGTCTTGTTCCAGTTACTAAACACATTCAAGATCCGATTATTTGTTGATATGCCATTGCATCGGTAGCCATGTCTTCGGTTTCAATAGCCTTCAACTTATGGTTCGAGTTGATAGGTGTTGGGACAGGATTGCAATCTTGCATCAAAAAACGGTTTCGAATCATATCAATAAATTAAGTTCTGGAAAGAGTCAAGCCACCGTCGGTAAAAAAAATTATGGATTCCTAGAAGCCAATTGAGCCCACCCATATCGTTAACTTTGAACTCAGTTTTCAACATGTCAATAGTTTGCTCTTTTAGCTCTTCAGTTGCTCCTAAGAGTGTAATGTTGTACACATATATAGCCAAAATGAGATCTCCAGATTCGTGAATGAGAAGACAGGGATCCCAAGCAGCGATTACAAATCGGAATGGTCCTATGTATTTTACTAACTGCTAGTAGCATTCCCTCAGAGATAGTTTCAATCCATTGATATACCTCTTTAATTTAGCCACCATCCCATCTACTCGGCTGCCTTCTGGTAGATCCATACATACATCTTCCTCCAAAATCCCATGGAGGAATGCAGTTTTGACGTCCAGTTGATGAGGGCGCCATCCATTACATCCCGATATAGTGAATAACAGTCTCAGAGAATTATAACGAACAATGGGGGCGAATATTTTGTCGTAATCCTGGCGTAAGATTTGCAAGAATCTTCCAGTAACTAAGCATGCGTTATTTCATTCGATGTCTTGTTGAGCTTTTCTTTCGGCTGAAAATACCCATCTGCTAGCCAAAATCTTTCATCCTTTTCGTTTTGGGATTACATCCCTGACATCATTTTCCTTAAGTGACTATAATTCTTCCTCCATCGCCCGCTTCCAATCTGACCATTGTGGTGACAGTTTGGCCTGTTTATAGCACTGAGGTTCTTCAATTTATAGTACAGTTGCATTTGCCCTTTGACATCCTTCGAGTCCTTCCAGAGGTTGAGGTTCCGGAGTTGGAGGTTGAGGAGGTGCATCATGCTTACTAACTTCAGGCGCAAATCTGTAGCGGTCAGGAGGATTTACAACTCTTCCGGCACTAGTCACAACCTGACCAAATGGAATTGATGGTGGCGTCATAGTTCGTGGAGGAGTAGAAGCACCAGATCCCAATGGAAGTTGAGATCGTTGGTTAGGATCCTGAAGTTGAAATTTTAAAAAGTGGTCGGCAGGAACAACCGTTCGAATTGATTCATCCAATTCTTCGATTCATTCATCTTCAAGTTGTTGAGGTAGGGCTTCATGATACGCCATATTGGTGTCAGCGTAAACCCTATAGGGAGCCACAACATATCTGTAGTTTTTTCTATTCTTAAAGTCTGCCGTAATATGATGAGTAATAGTCGGATGACCATTATCAAACTGATCATTGGCTTCCTGAGGATTCTCATCCATCCATTTTCCCCACTGACTATCTGATGATTCATCCTTATTAGTATCGGTATAATCGATAGACATTTCGTGAGGGTTCGATTGAGAGGAGTAAGTAACTGGTCAATGCAACAGTATGTTAAGGGCAAAGCCCATTCTATCTTAAGAGGGGAAAAGAAAATGTCTGCCGATACTATGGTCTTCTTGCTATCAGGTATGAACACTCTATAATGCTGGTCGATATTTGAGTATCTGGTAAACATAGCCCTTTGTGCCATTTGGGGACAATATCATTGCATCCGTTTGTTTCTGATACGGAAGGTCAATATAACATTTTCTGCCGAAAGGTTGAAGATTCTGGATCGATGGTTTGGTGCTATAAAAAGCCGCATCAGGAGTTTGATCCGTTAGCGCCAAATGAGGTTGTCGGTTTTTTCTATATACAGAGGATAACACAGCCTCAGCCCATGATTTCTTATCGTAAGTTAATGCACTTTCAAGGATAGCTTTCAGTGAGTCTGCTATTGTACGATTAGGATGTTCTGCAACGCCATTTGACTCAGGGGAATATCAAGGGGAAAACTCATGTATAATTCCCTTTGAGTTAAGGAACCCGTTCAAGTCCTTGGTAACATACTCTCCACCATTATCAGTTTGAAATGCCTTGGGAGTTTTGTGGTGTTGAAGTTCCATTTCTGTAACAAAGTCATATGACGGAACTGGAAAGGGTCCACTCAAATCGGAATGAACAAGATTGAGTTTTATTGTATCATTCTTCGGTGTCGATGTTCGAGGAAACCGAGTGATTTTGCTTTCAATTCAGGAAGTGCTGGTACAGTCTTTTGGTCTTGTTGGTATATTGGCATCGGAGAATAATTTTAGTGCTTTCTCCATTGTTGATGGTGCTGAATGTCCGAGAGCCTGATGCCGAAAGCCGTTAGTGATACAGGCCGAATGTGTTATCCCAGAAATTTTAAACAGATTTCCATCAAAACCAGCTTCAAATCTAACTTTTGTTCTTTTGTTGATTTAAAATATAATCCCCCTCTCCAAATTCAGGATACCCATTTGTCCGTGATTTTCTCCTGGAAATCAGAGGATGACCTAACATAGGAACATGGGAAACATCAAAAACACGAAAAGAAGAAACCGATCCATCTCTCAGAACACAATCCATAATCACATCGCCATTGCCCACATTCTCCATAAACACCTGTGAACTGGATTTTGAAAATCTGAAACACTTGGTGTAGTTGAAAATTCACCCCGCATGAGGGGTCATGTGTGCGGTACAGGCGGTGTCAAAGTAGAAAGCTTTGTCTCTTACCTTAGCTTCCATGGTAATGTTTGCTTCCTCCTTAACCTTCTCCTCTGTTTTTTCCTTCTTTTCCTTATTTGACTTCTGTAACCGAAAACATTCATTCCAGGTGCGTCCCTCGTACTGTCCGGGAATACGTATCTTGCACCAGGTGCAAGCTCTGGATGTTGAGGAGGAGGAGGAGGAGTTGTTATTACCTGACTTGACAGGTTTCTTTCCCTTTTTCTTATTACCCTAAGGTTTAGAAACAAACACGGCAGAATTGATGTCAGATTCCGGGTTATCAATATTACATCAATGTTGGCTCAACATCAGCATACGACAGACTATCCTTTGTGGTTAAATTATCGACACCATTTTTGTGGTGTTTAACCAAAAATCCCAGCAAAAAATCCCTCTTAGCGTTATCCTTCTTTAGGCATGCCGCTGACCTTCTCCGATACGAATCAAAGAAAGCTTTTGAGAGTTTCGTAAGGTGGAGCGACTGCAACCTCATGTTGGATATAACCCCTGATAAATTGTTCACAGAGTATTGAGTAGGACGGGAGACTATATTCATTATCTGGGGAACTAGAGCAAAGGCCGAATCACTATAATATTTGGTGCGAAGCCAGGTCCACATCAGGTGCGGGTTCCCAAGCTGCACAATTTTCTCCAAAATGACATAAGACACCACCTGTATGATTATGATCGACCCGGAATAGCACAGGTTTATATAAGCATCAACCTCTGTATGATCAGCATTTTCAGCTGGAGACAAACCATCTACCACCACTTCATATGCCAAAATATCCTTAGGTATTATTGCTAGTGAGGCACTCCATATCCGATAATTGTCCTGCCCGGAATGTTTGCCGCTACAATCAAACTTAACGTTTACTGGTGTTTCCATGTTGGCTCTTGTCGAAAAGGAGAACTCAGGATTTTTTGAAGAGGATCCTCCAAGTATTGGTTTTCCTTTTCCTTTTTGGGGTGAAGGAGTTGCAGTAGGACAACAAGGTATTTGTGGTGTAGGTGATGGTAATCCTTTGGAGACTTCAGGACTTGGATATTCCACCGGAGTCAAATAAAGGTCAAAAAGCTTATGATGAAGCTGAGGATGATCAGATTCTGATTCAGTATTGCTCATCCCAGCTCATAACCTAATAGGGAATAACAACAAAAGTCGGAATAGATTTATAAAAATCTAAATAGACTGATGCGAAGGAATAGCAATGCGAGCATCACGATACTGATAAGAGTTTAAAAGGCAAGGATATACTAAGGCGAAGAGGTGAGAGGCACATTTGTAGTATTCCTATCGATGTCTGAGCAAGTCCAAAGAACTGGTCTCTAACCAGAGAAATAGCTTCAATATATACAATAATCGAAGAGTCATTGTCTGGGACCACGGTCACTGATCAATTACTGCAACAGGAACAGACACACTCCCCAACTGTACCACAATACATAAGAACTGTATGGAATCCAACAGAACAATCTAGGTGCAGTCTTTAAAGATAAGCGCTGGTGGGTTTATTTTCCAACAGAACTAAACAGAAGGTTCCAGACAAGTTCTAACCAGAACTTTCTAGACAGCCTTTAATAAAAAGGTAACAAAATTATTAAAAGTTTTTAACAAACCACATTATTCATATCCGTAAAGTACCATCTTATCGTAAGGAGAAATACTTAAAAAGGATACAATACTATTACAGAGAAATGTAGATACTTCCGTATTTTCAATAATATTATCTGGGTTGGACTGCATTCTACCTCTGATCACTATATGCTGCTGTATATATTGCTTCTGACATTTCAAATACTGTAAATTTTTAAGATAGGGATGTTTGTTCCACTTATCAAGCTGCATGGATTCCAATTTGTACAATCCAAGGTAGTTGGTGACATCACAGACTGTGCAATCTCAGTCACCACAATTTGGATCATGTAGTCACATGCAGAAAGTATATTTTTCTCAAGCTGAATATCTTGAGGAATTGGCCGATATTTTTCATTTAGCTATTGAAATAGCTTACTCCTTACCATATGGTCTGGTGATATAAGGCAAGTTCCTGTACCACCCACTGTCGGTGTAGTAACAAATAGAGACTGATTTGGTGAATCTTCAAATCTGGGCTAAATTTCAGCATGATGATTGTGGCCTGTTTCCATATACATATTGCCAATATCCACATTATAATATGACAACCTCATTAGGCATCATATGTAATGATGAATGTGCCTAGGTAGAGCACAATACAGCGGTGCCAATTTGTGAAAGCTGGTATCAGAGAAGGGGTTATCAATTTTTTTATAGTTATGAATAAGTATATTACATCATGCTTTGTCTAGGTTGGATTGAGAATGCTTTGGGTAGTTATGATCCATCATATACACAAATCTCTGACTGAGCCATACGATAATTGACCAATCGACAGCAGTATCCATTCGCCATGTATCGTAACCCCAACCAGTATTCACGTGGCAATAACTATCATCTCCCAAACCTAATGTGTACTATTTATAGTACTTATTGTGTATCTACTGTACTCCTCCAGCAGCATGTAAAGTGGAAATTTGCATTCCAGTGTGGTGGAAAATCAGTTGTACACTACAATGCGATATATTTGCAAGGGGGGTATACAATGATAGAAGGTTAACAGTGATGGGTTAAGCAATGTGAATGTCTATATATATGTGAACCTCATTGACAGATATGCTGTGTCTCAATATATAAACAAATACACACTGTGTGTTTTACAATTCTTGCTTCCATATGCTAGAATTGAGAATTTGTAGATCCACTCAATTTGTGTAGTTCCTCATGTCTGCGTATCTAGAATTGTTCCCTCACACCATATCACTTCCCCATGAAGCAGAGATAAACCTTCCTTACACAGTCTGGATGTTAAGGGACATGTAGTAGAGTGTTGATCATCCACTCTCCATCATCTTACCTTGTCATATCAGTATACATGTTACCCAGATACATATTCTAATTCAGAAAGCTGCACACAGAATGGTGAAAATTACTCGCAGAAGGTTGTTAGCTACCATAACAAGAGAAACCACCAATAAACGATACCTACCCGGCATATACAGTGTATTCTGAAGTATATGACAATATACCAAAGGGCAGTACTAATAATCTTGAATTGACATGCCAGATGCGCTACAGCTGAGAATGTTGACATCACTAATGGAAAATCACCTAGCTTATACTGAGTCATACACCATGAAAATAACCACAACCTTGTAATCAGAATATATACAAATAGCAGGCTAGGAACCTTGCCAATGTGATAAACACTGCAAATGAGATACTAACCATCCAACTAGGATGATCAATGTGACAAGTCATACTGACCTATTACCAGGAAGACTGCCAGCAATCTCACAAATGGGACAAATATCTAGAGAACTGCACCAACCTTGCTAATGGGACAATTATGGAGACAAACATACTGACATTGCTAACTGTACAACCTGCAAGTGCATGGCTCCAACCTAATACCAGATTGACAGGGACTAATAATGCAGATGAAGGGAACATTAGAATAGGTACCTCTCTTCTACTGGAACAAGAAAATACAACTGAAAAAGGATATCATTCCAGCAAAATTGAATACAACAATCTAAAGGAAAATGAAAATTGGAATCTAATAATGCTGGTATGAATATGATACATGATAATTACATACTAAGTAGCCATTGGGGGGAGGGGGTTGCAGGGATTTGAATACGAGGAATAGACTATATCGTAAGATGTTTTGAAGCAAAGCACTGAAACCGGTGTTTGAGCTGGGCTGAAAAGCGAGTGCAAGACAAGTGGTCACTTCAAAACAAATGCCAACTGACAAAAGTTCAGGCGTTCTATTACTTCCAAACAGGCAATCCATCTTAGAAAACTGACCGGCCCCAATTTACTTCCTAAATGACCATCTAATCTCCAAACTGCTTGTTCTATACTGAATACATGTCCACAGCATACACTGAATTGATTTCCTCTTCTGCTGGTCCCAGTGACAATGCGAGTTTCTTTAGTGATCGGTGCTCTAGTAATACTGAAACGTCTATCCACAAGTAGTCCAACAATGTGCAGGATCATAGCAAATTCATCATGTTCATGGCCCTTACCATCAGCTGGAAACTGAGGCAAATAAGACTCCTCAGAAGTATGGGCACCTCTGTGCTCAGATGAGTAATTGTTACAAAGTGAATTGAAGCATATTACAGCCACTCATCAAATACTGGAACTCAGCTGGTGGTCAAGGACACAGTCACATCTACTCAATCTACCTGCACTGTGATGATTGAGAAACCCATTATCATAATGAATGGATGTTTTCATAACAACTGCAGGCAGATGAAAGCTGAACTGTAAGAGGCTTTCTGCCATGCTGAAAGCTGAATTTATATCTATATGCCATCATACAAGGAATGTCTGTGCAAGAGTGATCCGCAATGCTAAAAAGTCATCCTGAAAGCGTTTATCATCCCCTATTACAACAACAGCCCTATTATGATTGTGAAGGCTGTATATACATGACATATACTTTTCTGGATATTACATGGATGATGAGGGACTATGAAATGAACGGTGACAATAGGAGACCACGTATTCAGGATGAGGCTCTGAGAGTTTCAATGAGTTCTAGTAAGATAGAGAAGTGAACAATTCAGAAACTGGTGGCATTCAGCATTCAACCAGCCCAGGCAGACTGCATCAAGAAATGAACTCCAATGACTCCAAATGCTGTGAATGTGCGATGAATAAAAGCCCTGGCCCGGGATACTCACAATTAAACAGTTCTTTGAAGCAGTCAACCCAAATATACAATTCTGGCCAGTCAGATGGGAGAATCTGGGAACTTGAGTAGTCATCTACTACCAAAGGTTAAAACGGTCTGACTTCCCATTGTGAAGCAAGTTTCTTCTAGTACTATACCTGCACCCAAGATAATCTAAATTACCCATGTTTCTGCCTGCTCTGGCCTGATGTATCACAATGGCTAGAATGAATTGGAGCATTCAAGGGCCACTTCAGCAATTCTCACAAGATACCTGAGTACTGGCATCCCCTGCTCATTGTTGAAGAATCTAGGATTCATATATTCAGCAAATAGATCACTGCAGAGTCAAACCTTCATTAGAAATGTATGGACTGCACAGTGATCAATGCTAATGGTAATGCATCTGAATTGAATAAGGTAGCAGAATCTGTACCAGTAAACATCCCGGGAATAGATATTCTAGTACTAGTCATGTTGGCAAAATCTACATCCAGGCAGGTTATCTTGGACTACCTCTGTGGAATGTAAGCCTGAAAGTTTGAGAGTAATCTATATAGTAGTACTTGGGAGATCACCATCTCCACTATCAATGGATTGGAGAAGGTGATGTTTGTTGTTATCTTTCTGGGAGACAAAAGAGATTGATTCACCAGCAGCTTGGAAAACTTATAAGTCTAGTTAAAGTAAGGACTGCTTGGAATAATAGAGCCTGCCATTGAAAAGGGAGAGGTATGAGGTATTCCATCTGGAAAGAGCAGAGTTTGAACAGTGAAGAAAGACAAGAGGCGAGGTCAATCGATATGGGGGGGCATTTACTGGTATGGTGAATGTTTCTTATGATGCTAAATTGCTGGGATGGTTGGGGAAAGAAGGAACACAGCCAGTCAGAAATGAGTGGCAATTACTGGCAGGGAGGAATGGATAGGAAGATGAGTGAACTCAGCAGGCAGGTGGGAAGCAGAGGACAAGTGGGTAATCAGGGAATTTGGCTGGAGGATGGCTGTACAGGTGTAGTCAATGGGAGAAAAGAACCCAGTAAAGAAAAAGAGGGTAACTGGGAGTGAAT
>Ga0307512_10001749_pt1 | contig 29652 bp, 23 predicted proteins | sample 14_EM_MG_FD_200267 | JGI IMG/M metagenome (GOLD analysis project Ga0307512, IMG submission 200267) | Populus trichocarpa ectomycorrhiza microbial communities from riparian zone in the Pacific Northwest, United States - 14_EM | ecosystem: Host-associated > Plants > Roots > Unclassified | place... | reverse complement strand
TGGGGAAGAATGGGGAAAAGTTTGGGAAGAAGCTTGGGAATGGTTTGTGTTCCCCTATCCACTAGAGAGGAGTGTAATGCTGACGATAATATAGCGGCGATTTTTGGGGCTGGAGCTACGATTGGGGGGAAGATTGTCAATGGGATTTTTTGAGGAAGTTTTTTTTTTGTTTTTGTGCGTTGGTTGGGATTGTAGGCTGAATTTGATGATACGTTGATGGACACTGTTATGAATACAAACTTCTTTTGATGTCGCTTTGAGTTATCGATAAGAAATGTTACTATTGCTTATCCTACTATGACTCCTCAGCCCGGATTCACACTCCCGGCTTTGTTTCCGTCCTCCGCATAGTGCAGGATAGCTGTGCCGCTGGAGGACATGCATTCTTCGATTTTGAGACATGCAGAATATAATTACGGTATGTATCCGGTTCGTTAGGGAAGCTGAGAGTACAGAGTCGAATTACTGGACAATCAACGCCTTCGCGGAGGGGTCGGCGCGGGGAGGTGTATTATATAGTACTTTATAGTACATACAATGCTCTTCCCATGTGAAGAGCCTCTTTTAGCCTGATGGTTCCAAAGCCCCTGCGAACAATCTACGATTCATACGATCATGCAAAAATCTATATATACGTCTGGGTTCTTCCGGGACCAACCAACCCCTGCCCCGCCGCCCCCATTGATAGCATAAAAAATGAGGTCTTACCCTCAGTCAATCTAAGTTTACTCTACTAGAAAGAGTCCGGGTGTGCTAACTAAACCTGGGCTGCGCAATTTGTTGAGTTTTTAATGTACTCTGCGACCCGAGTCTACCCAATAGGGATTAGAACCATTCTGGATATGTACGATCGCCCCGTTGGAACATCGGAAATGGCACGTCAGCTGATGAGCGGGCGGGCTGCTGCAGGCTGCGGATGTCGTGTTCGTAGCAACGTAAATGTCGCGCCTGTACCGGAGCCCGAGTGGTGCATAAATAACTGGGAGTGGGTACCCAGGATATATCGTCCCGCAGCTGCAGAAGCCCCAACTTCTGCTCTGGCCTGACGTTCCTCTTCTTGAATAGGCTCACTATTAACACAACACAAAGATGGCGATATGGTCATGCTCGATGGCGAGCGGCAACTACCACGTGATCCCAGCCAAGAACGCTGACCGGCTGGTGCAAGACAAGCTATACTTATGGTATTATGTTCTAACCGGAATAGGACTCAAGCATACAGATTCTACAACGCAAAGTCTCCAATTGGCCGGGACCCAGAACGAAGCCGAAAACGTTTCTCCGAACTAACAGGTGGCAGAAATAAATAAAAGCCAAATCTAGAAACGCTATGAGGGATTTAGAGTCGATCAATGACATCTGAGCCATGGCGCGATTGTCTGTGATAAGACAACTAATATTTCTATTGGCGTTAGTGTCTCGGTTCATGAATTTTTTGGTTTCATCGATGCTCATAGGATAACTAAAAAATGATTCACCATTCCACAAACTGACAAGAATTTAGTTCTTGCAATCGTGCCGTCTTTGAGCCAGCTGGCCAACCTCCGCCATGAAAACGCTTTGACAAATATTAACGCATCTAGAAAAATAAACCTAAAAGTGATCATGGCTCCATGCCGGAATGATAGGCCCTAAGCATACTAGCTGTGAAAAGTGCGGAAGAGAAGAAATGGGTGCCTGTCTGGGAGGCAAGAATTGCAGAAATAGACTACCGGTAGAAGCAAACCATGAAATGCGAGAGCTAAATAGACTCCGCAGCAAAGAATTGACATGACAAAGGAAGACTGGAAACGTGCGAAACAGACCGCTAGTACAGGGGAGGAGGGGGTATAGAGCTGTGCAAAGGAACATAAAAACTACAAGTAGTAAGAAATGGGGAAACATGACTTGCTAACCACGATACATTAAGGCGGTATCGCTTTAGCATGGTTTACCCTTGGCCGTTGTATATGATCCCGTTAGGGGTACTAGGGCTATTTAACTTAGACTTTAGCCTAAGCTCTTAATAAACAAGGTAAAGTTATGCTAAACATTCAAGCTCAATTTGCTCTCTGGCCATAACGCATATCGCTACTCCGCTGGTGTACCCGCAGCCTATAATTTTGCTGTTACTATTGCGTACTGAAACTACTTTCTGAGTGTTTTCTGACCCACTCTGCGAGTTCTTAGTCATAGTGGCTGGGCCCTAATAGCCATTTTTGAGACTAGTGCTCGCTCGCTATGCGAACGCCGAGACTTGTCGTCCGAAACCGCTTGTTGGGAAACTCGGTAGTTCATATCAGAGTTTTCTACCACAAGGAGGAGAGAGCCGAGATGGCGACCGCTCATCTACATTGGTCTATAGGAAATTCAGTAATGCAAAAGAAGTTAGCAACGATAAAGAAGCCATACGGCGTAGTTTCCGGCTGCAACAAAAACGGGAGTACCAGCCTCCACGATGGTAATCACTGCGAGATCAAGCACTTTGGCATTGATTTCCGCCAATAGGGACATTCACAACTAGGTGACGAATTAATTCAACTTCATCGTGGTCTGTGGCAGCTTAGGTGCTTACTAAACATCTTCGCGGGTTTTTGTACTACGAAATCAAAGGCTTTTTCCAACCCTAGACGTTAATTGAACGCTGTGGTGCTCCTTGAATTACATTTCTTGTTCGAGATACGGGCAAGCCCCAGCACGCGGTTGGGTCCTCTTTGACTGTATGGTCAAATTGGAGTGCCGACTTGGATGGAAACCGTCGGTTCCTTATAAATCCGAGTAATCTACCATATTACGATGTTAGGAGTGGATTTTCATGGAGGTGGTGGGTGATGTACCTTTCTCACGTCACTAAAACGGCAGAGGGCGTACCGGGACGTACCTACGCCCGTACGCAGTTACGCACTTTTACGAACATTCAGGGGTGTCCTAATTTACGCCGCCTGCATAACGGCGCTGGCGGGGGGCGTAACAGCCTTGTTTAACACCCGCGTCTGGTAGCTGCCGCCGCACTCTAGTCGGCAACCGGAGATGTGGTCTGACAGGCGGCAGTGGCATCGACGTTACTTTAGGTGGAGATTCCCTCTGAATCAAAGCTTATCGGCATTGGCAATGGAGTGGCATTGCATCACTATGATCGTTTTTTGAGACTCGCATGTTCAAGAAGGCAGTCTGGAATGTGCTATATTACAGAAAGTCAATCTCCATGCTCTACCGATAAAGGAGTAGATGAACTTAGTTGTCCTGCATTGTGGCACCCATCGTAAAGACCCAAAACAGACGAGTACGAAGCTTTATAGAGGAATTGATAATCTATCCAGCAGTTAGCACTGTTTCGCTGTACGAACTAAAGGGTGTTGATTGCATAACTTCTTCTCAAGCTCGAAGTAAATGACTTGAGTTCCATCAGATGAAATCAGATATCGGAGGTTTGAACCCATGAGGCCAGTAAAATATCTTTCCAGCGGCTAGCCATATTCCTGAACACAAAGCAGAAGCCAATGCCGTTAGCTCAAGAAGCGTTTGCGGGTACCCAGACGTGCTGGGCTATAAAGGCACGGCGAGAAAGACTTTGGACGAACACAATATTTCAACGTTTGGGACGATTCAACAAATAGATAATAGCCATTTTCATTGTTCACAACTACTATTTCTATTTTCAACAAGTAGCTACTCAGGCCGCATTATCTTAATCCCCTTCTCCATATTCTTCAACATTTTGTTATATTTCGCATCTAGAGGTCTGAACGTCGCCGGTTTCTTTTCAACGTTTAGCGTTCTTCTTGTTGACACGTATATTCAGTGCGGTGGTGGAAACTCGTCTGTTGTCTAGTCTGTCTACCTAAGTCTACAGTCTAAGGAGAGAAGGAGAAAGATAATAAGGACACGAAGCCCACAATGCTATACTAAGAACGGCAAACCACGTAACAGCGAAGCAGTCACATAATGCCGGTCGATGATCTCGGGCGAAAGCCCATATCTCCGTCAACACTTCTGAATCGATCGCAGACTTGCCAGTCATCAGCCTGCGTTGCTGAAAACGTACTCCCTTTCTTCCAGACTCCGAGCATGCACGGAAGGTGGACTAGGCAAGTCGGCGGCAGCCTGGGCTCAAGGACCTTCATTGATCTGGTAGTGCACCCAACGTCCAACCGGATAGTGGCAACCGGGAGTCCGGGGGAGTTAAAGATATCGTCGCACTCTTGCCCAAGAGTCCAAGAATCTGATGGCTGTATCATATTCTTGACTTGAATGAAGCATGCTGAAAGTTTCGACACATCGATAGGTTTATCCACATTACCGTAATACACAAGTATTATGATGTCCCAAGACTTCTGTCCATGACGTAGCTGCAATTTGCAACCCCGCTGCTTGCCGTAGAAGATTGATTAGAAGGAGAGTGAATCCTTTTGGATCCGTCGGAAGATCCTGGGCGGTAAATGTGAAGTGCGTGAAGTTGATCTTCGCTTCCCCCAGTTTCATTTCTGGGCCAGGGAAGTTTTTCCGTCTCCGAAGAAGCAATAGATTTTGCTAAAACGCAGCAGCAATTAGCTCACCCATCAGTCTATCAAGGAAATCGGCTAAACTAAATGGTTATGAGTATTTGAAGTAGGATTCATCGGTTGGTGCTTCCTGAAGTATGAAACCCCTGGTCAAGATGCACATCAACCGCACGAAGAGCTCTTCTCTCATGCCTATATCCAACAATCCTCCTGAGATTAGTCCCCCGGCATACGTGTTGATGATTTGCCACCACACACTAAATGCAGACGAGTCAGGATTGAGGAATGTAGTATTCGACTGCTGCGGCATCTGCAAGAACGGGCTCGAAAGCAGCAAGGTGCTTAACCAGCCGTTGGTAGCATCCACTCTATATATGTACCTCAGATGATAATTGATCGCGTTATCAAGGAGAGGTATGCATTTCGTATTTTCACATGAGTCGATACATAACCGTACAGCTATTAGAGCAAAAACGTGCTGCGGGTTTGTTCAGTGAAATCAACCGTCCCGTACGTCTGGGATCACTGAGGACGGAAACGGCGCCGTCTTTTTGAGGCAGGACGGGGACGCCACGCTACCGTCCCCCGGTCATCCTGGCAGTCCCCGGCAGTCCCCCGGCAGATATCCATTGATATGAAATTTAGAAATAGTAAACTGAATGGAATCATATCAACCCTCAAATTTACCCACACTATGTACTAGAAACTCTAACCATTACCACTGGTTCACTCATCTCAAGCCATATAGAACACCTAAATGCTTGATGTCGGACGAGCACTGTGGATGCTGGCCAGGAACCGATGATATCGGTAGGGGACGGTGTTTTCGCCATCCCTAGTAGTCCCTAGTCGTCATTGCTGTCCTCGTCGAGTAAGGACGGGATGGACAGCCTTGGCGCCGTCCCGTCCGTCCGGGAGAATCTCAGAAAGCCCACCGTCCTCGGCTGTCCGACGGGACTGTTGACATCACTGGACTAGTACCCAGGACGGCTCATCTCGTGTGCAATACTAGCCGCAAGCAAACCGTTCGGGTCGGAACAGCGTGCCACCGCCTCATCGTGGAGCTAAACCCAGAGCGGTGCACCAGTAGAAGCTTGAAGTCGGATGATCCTTCACAAACTATGGAGCGACTTCGTAATAACAGATGTTTGATGACCAGTTGACCTTGAGTAACTCCTGGTGTTAGGATGCGATTGTCTAACCTCCGTGTGGAATACCAGTAATCGACGAGAGCGAGGATAAACAGGGCGAATAAAGTAGTATGGTACCTGCAGGCGCTATAGATGGTAGAGGGTGATGTTGGTGGTGGTTCTGTAGAGTAGGAAGTTAGCAGAAGAGGATTAAAAGGATGTTCATAGGATAACGGGGGATAAAGGTTGAATGGCTCGTGCTGACAACAATTGAGCTAGTGTAGAAATTCTGAACTGGCGGTATGTACTTAAGTACCTCTTAATAAACAAAGGCCAAGCTTGTACTCGTACGAAATTAATTGATATTTTCTAACAAAATTCAGGAATACTAGAAATTACATGACTACGAGACATCTCTAACCACAACCCCCCCATCCCCCCAAAAAAAAAATACCAGGCAACAAAGACCAAAGCAAATGAAATTTACACCTCTAATCAATAAACATGCAATTCCTCAATTCCTCTGTTCCAAAACATCTAACTAGGCGGAAGGGGCACCGGTCCGGGGTACGTGGTATCCGAGCAAGAAGCTGCGCATCCAATTCGAGTTTGATCTTGCGGAGTCCTGAAGTCAACATCTTTCGACCAAGCTGTATAATCGCCGTTCTTCGAAGAGCATCGGCGACGAACGTAGCCTTGCGAGACCAGCACGACATCACTGGTCCACACACCGTGACACTTCTGGTCATTCCAGGTACACAAGTTCTGGGTAGTGGCAGTGGTGCAGGTACTCCCGCCGCCGCCAGCGCGGAAAGCGCCACCAATACCCAGAAAATCCTTGAGGATATTAAAGTTGAAGTTGACTTCACCCTCGAGGTTCCAGGTATTACATCGTTGGTTGGAGTGGATCTGACCGCTCTGGCAACTCTGTGTCGTCGCACAGTCGATCGAGGTATCGTCACGCACCCAATCCTCCGATTCGTAGTGTTGCTTCACGTAGAACTAGGCCTGATGTTAGATTTGTACTTGGGTGACGGCCGGAAAACATACCAGGTCTGTCCAGCAGTGAGTACCAGTTCCGGCGAATCCATAGCGATAATCATCGTCAGATCGAACGTAAGTGCCCGACCCGTCCGTGTAGGAGCTCCAGGTGCCGGTCCAGTCTCCATACGTGTCGAACCTGGCACCACGGCTCTCAATGTTATGAACGTTTTCGTCTCTGGAAGCCAATTCCGATTCGCTGCGTTTTGGAATGTCTTCAATTGGAGCAGCAAGAGCTACAGAGAAAGCAGCGGCCAAGGCCAATAGATACGATAGAGTGTGCATCTTCGGTACTGAAAAGGATCGGGGCCGCTATGGAAATGAGGGGGAAAGGTAGCTTGAGAGAAGACCAAATATATATAACTTTATAGAGAGAAGTACAGCGAATGTTTGATATCGGAATACTGTGTGAGGCGATCTAGTGGTAGCTGCTGGTAGTGATGTCCTCTTCTCGGGACAAGGGGACCCTTTTATATACAAATTTTACCTCGAAAACCTGCGATGCCATAGCTATGATTCATACAAACGTCGCTAACACGGCTGATATCTGCCGCGAATCATCGTGGATTAGTTGCGTTCATTGCCTCTCGAGGATATCTCAAACTCAGCCCTTTTTTGATACTACCTCGAGCACCCATGACGATCAATATTACTACTCCGTCTTACATAGGAGAGAGGCGCATAAAGACATTTAGTATGTGATTAGTGATGAACATGCCCGCGGTTGACCAGAGGCCAATTTTACCAACCTTATTCGTACAGGTCTAGGAACTTTAGAGATTATTTGTGTGTTTTAGGCCTCCGAATCACCACTTGTGAAGTTTTATGCCCTTGGTTCCAGCTCCTCACATTAGCTACAGCTCTGAAGTCGTAAATATCTAGTTAGGTCGTGCCATTAAACCGTGAGGGTCAGTCACCACTGTGGTGAAGATAGCGACTTGATCATAGTACCCGTATCTTAGTGCATGTGATGCTATATTTAGGGAGCTGTTACTTTAATGCTGGCACGTTTCAAGGCAATTGTTCGTAGCTACAACGAATTTTAGGACTATGGAGCTCGCGGTTAAAAGATGAGTAATTGTAAGTATGACACAGCTCTCTATGCGGCGGAGACTATGCCTAAAATGGGGGCGAGTAATACTAGTCCTGAGCTGCTACTGGCGTAGCGCCAGTAAGCAGCCCGATATTTAAGGTATAGCGGGAAGAGATCCATCAGTCAGTTGATTGCCTCGGTCTTCTCAATCCCCTTTACACCGGTTGTGGTATACTCTATACTTAGTCGAGGTGGGTCCATATGATCATAGAGATCAAGAAGGTTTTTCAGTGCTCCCTTCGGTGGTCCTTTTGAACCAATTTAGCGTGGGAACAGAGTGAACCAAAATGGCCACTTCCTGGGGGTTACTTCCGTCATTCTATCAAAGGAATAAAGGACAGGCCTGAACGCTCCATATCACTCATAGTTTTCCTGTTTGAGGTAGTACTGGTCTGATACAAGTATCCGGTCACTTTTAACCCTAACCCCGAACGCTTAAAGTGAGTACTCTAGCGTGAGTTAGGGTGGCTGATAACTTGAAACTAGACAACTACGTTGTGTAACCCATTCACTTACCATATGAGAAATGGGGGTTTCCAACGATGGTCCTAAGTAGGATTTAGTCGTATAACCGTTGGTAGAGCGTTTTGACCGTCTATTGACCGTACCCAAATGGTGTTGCCACAGCTATATAAGCACAACCTACTTAGGACCGTCGTTAAAAACCTCCCTTTTTCATACTGTATACTCTAGTGGGGGACGCCTCTAACCAGGGACGTTACACACATACAAAATAGCCCTTGTCACACGTGATCCTTTTATTTTACCATTCCCTTTTCTCTCTGAACCCCAATTTTTATAGCACCTCAACCACATCAGATATTTTAACTTTGAAAACTAAGATCGATAGAACTCCTTAAACTGAGTCAGTCTTGTTTGGTGGTACTGAAAGCTTTCTACGAAGCAGGCTGAAAACACCCTGGTCAAAGGCGTCCCCACCATAGTACCTGGGTTTTGCCTTGTCGCAGGGAAGTACACCGGGACTGTAATTACAAGCATTTTTAGTATTGCCTTGAGGTCTAGTACGACGGATTCGGACAATAGGGGTAGTCAAAGCGCTAACAGGTACTCGAGTCTGGCAGTAAAAGATCGGACACCCATTTCTATAATCAATTTTGCTGAAAGGACAGGGTGCTAACCAGGGTGCTAACCAGGGTGAAAATGGAGGGATAGTCAAACTGTGCTAATTTTTCCCCTTTCTATCAATGCTGATCGTGTTTTACCCAATACCTGTATCATTTCTTGCAACGGTAGGTCCCTAGCCGTGATTTCGGTAGAGCTCCTATCAGCCGAGGCCGCCATTGGCGCTGGTCGTTTGGTCATCGCATACGTGTGTATACGACGCGAGCTAGTGTTGAGATGCCCAGCCTCCTACAGTCCAGAGGTGCTGGGAGTAATGTCTCTGGGGTAAGTTGAGGTTAGAATTCGATTGCCGGTGTCCTTTTGTTGATATCTGTCGTTGTTGCTGCTCTCTCTCGTTGGGATGTTCGGTTTTTGTCAAATTGGGCTTATGGTGGCAGTGACTGAACGACTTCTGCGTTTTCTCTAATTCTCCTTCCCCTAGACCCGCAACCGAACGACCTTCCGCAACTTTCTCCAGATCTCCTTCCCCCAGGCCCGCAACTGAACGACCTTCTGATACTTTCTCCAATGTTCCTTCTTCCCTCAGACCCCTCCTCCACGAGCAGTCCTCTTTCCTTTACATCAGCCACGCTACACCCCAGCAATCCAACAAGCACCCCCCAGAGAAACTATCCACTGTTTTCCATAGAGAAGTGCGATCAAGTGTTAATAGACTTCCTGGCGGCCACGGAGGTCGGGAAGTTCCCACGCCACTGAACAGAGCAGAGTGTACTTAACAGTCTTCTCTTCCATTTCTTTTGTTTCTGTTGGCTTTATGTGCTATCATTCGTTTTTGTTAACGGGGTAGAAGGGTAGAAGGGGAGCTCCCCCACCTAGCCGGCCACCCGGAGGGGGGGGGAAGTGGGCACTGCCATACTCTAGATAGAGTGAATGCAGTATGATTAAAACATAAAACAAACCCATCCATTCTCAAAGGTAATAAATAGCTTTTGTTCCTCGGGCGTCTATGAGCTAAGAGGGTGGGAGCCAGGTGTGGTTTTGCCGGACGTAAAGCGGCCATGACTATTTTCCGTCGGGTTCAATTATCATTAATATTGTCGGCGCATTGGCTGTGTGGGATAACCGCGCAGGCAGAAACCATACTCTGAATATATTGGAGGCCAATATTGAGAACTCGAAGAAAAAATTAGGGGCCAAGATCGAGGACTCGAATGGAAAATCGAAGGAAGATATCGGCCGTATCGACCAGAAGCTTGACTATCTTGATGGCAAATGGATCATATGCAGCAAACAGTGATCCTGTTCGGAGAAACCATGCTCAAGTCACAGAATGGGTCCAAGAAGCAGGCACAGGAGGTCGTAAAGTCGCTTGCGAAGCCCTGTGATAGTGACCGCTGAAGGACTGAGGGTATCTTCTTCTGCTCTACTGTTATACATTGGGTTTATTCTTACGGATTGAGATTAATCATTGGCGTCTGTATAATATGCATTTGTTTTACCGGTCTGGTTTCTGCACATGTTAACACGTATACACAGCGGTGGGCGTGGAAAACTCGTTGATTGTCTAAGTTCTAAAGAGAAGAGAAAAGGAGAAAGCTAAAAGACACGATGTCTAGGATACTATACTAGAAATAGCAACCCACGTAATAGCCAAGCAATCACATAATGCCCCATCGATGATTTAGGCAAAAGCCCAGCATTTCCGTCAACAATGTGCTTACGTTGGATTTATTCTTACGGATTGAGGTTCATTACTGGCGTCTGTATAATATGCACCTGTTCTTACTAGTCTGGTTTCTGCACATGAATCTCAATTCTCTAGCTTCATCACTTTTACACATTACATACCGAACCTTATTCTCATCATTATCTTTTCTCTTATATCCGATTGTATTGGATATCAGTAGTAGCAACACTCTCCCCACTCGCAAGACTTCCACACTAGTTGATTCGTCTGATCATTCCATCGGACAATCGACTGACAAGTTGAACTTCGGCCCCCACTTTTCCCACCACCTACGACAATCCCTTCTTCCTGACCCTACAACTCCACCATTCCCTGCGAACGTCGTTCACTGTAATCGACATATGCCGCGACCCAGGAGACGGGAGCGCGAAGTATATGAACAGAAAATCGCGGCCGACGACAAAGCTAAGCGTCTCCACGACTCATTACACAGAGTTCGTGCGTGGTGAACAGTCACGCATCTCGACACCATCGAACTCTACGCATAAATCGATCACTACCGAGGACTTCGTTGAGATTGTTAAATCTAGAGCAGCACGAACTGTAGCTGGAACCATAGCGAATGCGCAGACCGGTGGACAGCCACTGCTTCAGAAGGCCGAAGGGACAGACTCGAACGACCTCAAAAGGATCGATCATCACGAGGATAAGTCCGCGAAGCGGCCGAAGCCTCTCATAGAACGTACTACGAAGCGTACTCGAAGTCTGTTTGATGGGATTCAGAAACCCAATTGATCACAGTGGAGCCCGGAAGGAAGAACCTTTAACTACGGCGGAGCCTCACCCTCTTCTTCCTCAGAGCAACTTCTCCGGGCCGATACTTCCGAGTTCTATGATAGATAGCGCGGTATTTTAGTGGAGGACTTCAAACTAAGCGGAGCACAAGCAATAGGGAAGATCACAGCCTCATCTACATCATTCACGGTCGACAAGCTAAAAAAGGGAGATTCACTCGTCACCTAGTTCACGGACATGATATCTCTCGCAACTGACGTTAATTTTACTACTGAAGACTAGACTAGTTAGGTATTCTAGATAACGAACTTTTGCGATGAGACGTCACTGGTGTACTTCTCAGACGGGCTGGAGTCCCAGATCACCGTCCCAGATTCTCAGATTCTCAAAATTACCAATTGAAGCAGTTGATCGTCGCCGCACAGTCTGGAGCCTGACTCAGATTCTTACGGGAAGTATCCCATTCGATTATTCAAGCCATCGCCGTTGCCCTTGAAAAAAACTGAATGACAGCAGATAGCGACACGTTGGTTACATTCAGAAGTATATAATCCTAATGTCCGTCAGTAAATAGCCTGACACAAACCTAGCAAGAATTAGCTTTCGTTGGTAAAAACTACTTTCATGAATAAAACTCACTTCTCTTAGCTATAGCCTACTTAATCAGGGGGAGTTGTCTAATTGTGTTAAGTAGTTTGCAGTACTTATACTTGCAAATGAGAGATACAGGTAGGTTGGGCGTTAACCCGGTATTGCTGCTGATAAAGTGAGGGCTTGGGCAAGTGCTAAGTAAGAGGTTGGGAAAGTAAAGTAAAGCGCTATTTCTGTCAACTTTTGAACTTCCGCATCATCTCAACTATTCTACTTCATCACAGTAACAAGTATCTCGTGCCTCCAACTCTACCAAAATTATATCGACTACAAAAATGACTTTTCGCCCCCGTCACCATCCCCACTAGCACCTTCACTAGGTTCACCCCAACTACAGCATCTACATCAGCTGCTTCTGGTGCTAGTAGTACTGCCTCCCAGATCAAAGGATTCCGTAAATACGCAGTTTGCCAGGAGTTCCTCGCAGGCCTTAAGAGTAATGCAGCAACAAAGACCTCGTTCAGTACTGGAAAAGTTAGCGAGTACAAGAATTGGTTGATTTTTCCGAAGGAGAAGCCGAATGCCCCGAAGGAGTCAATGCGAGTCATCCTGTTGGCGAGTGTGTTGACCCATAGTCCGAGTCTTGCCATTGGCCAACAGCCTACCTATAGACCAAAGGGTTGACTGCTTTGCCTATAGGTCGACTCGTTGGCTAACAGCGAAATTTGGCGTAAGAGTCGGAACATATCTATGGAGCTGTCGGCTTTAACCTACAACTTGGAGGTCATGGGGTGGGGGCAGGGAAAGCAGAGACTAGAGGCTAAGTGCACGGCCGACAAGGAACTGTGAGTATTGCATATGTAGACCTGACCGAGCTGAGCTTCAGCTAGCTAATGGTAAGCCATCCGATAGGGCATAAGGCACCTAACTCTATTGGATATATTTCGAGTCTTTCTCCTCTCTTGTCTCTGTATTATAGACTATGCACACGGTTCTCCCCACATAGTAACAGTGAGAAGGCTCGGAATTGTGAGTAACGCTCGTGACCGGGGTACTATAGAGTACTTAGAGTAATTATCGAGTGATATTCCCGCTAGGTCAACATACAACAATTACGCGCCGTGAGACAATTAATAAAGTAGTCAATATCAAAGTGCGCTTTTCTTAAGAGAGCAAAACACGCCATTTCCTCCTCAAAAAATCGCGACCGCCGGCTTGAGGAACGGCACGAAACGGCGTTAAGTCGGTAGGAGCTTCGGCCGAACAGATATCGGTGATCCGACGAGCAGAAATAGTGGACACCGTCTTGGTGAGACGGCGTGGGAGTTTTACGGCCCGTTCTACATGGATATTATGGAAATTGCAATGCTACTTGAACAGGAAGAGGAAGACACCCTACAAAAAAGTACTTAAGCATTTATACGAGTTTTATCACTTTCTGCCTGGAAAGGGCCCAATTTTTCTAGGATCCGAACATAGCTAGCATCCGAAGTTGAAAGAGCGTTTACCCCGCTCAGTGTTCTAGAATCGGTCAGATATAACCCTTGACCGACGCTAGCGGCGGCTAGATTCACGACCTGACCGGCCTACTGATCTATGGATGTTTATCCAGCCGGTCTACCCGAATGGAGACCGGATCTAGAAGAGCAAAGTTATATATCTGTGTAATATAAGAAACGATTAGTGGAGCGAAGCGATCAAAAGCAATCTGCATTGCATTGTAAGATTTTTCGTATACGGCCCACTTCGTTGGGTACCAGTAGATGTGCTTGGAATAGTGCTATCGGGCTGGTGGAGGTAATTGTGCTTCAATTGTGCTTAAGCGAAAGCGAAAGCGACGATTCCGAATGCACGCGCAGGCGCAACATTAATAGGCAGCCACGGTACTAAAAAGCATGCGCAGGCTTGGAAATGTTGCTCAGCTGTCACAGGCCCATTGCTTTTACTGTGTACGCAGGTTTTGAAATCTTTGCTCAGCTGTCACAGGCCTTGTTCATTTACTATTGTGCGGCTAGAGTTACTGTTTGTTGGCCTATCGATATATTTTAACAGACGGCAGTTTCACATCATTACCGATTTGCTTCACGACCGGCTGACAATTAGAATGAAACTGAATCTCGTTCTCAGCAGGAGATATTTCTACAAATCCGGACAATCTCACTGGCAAACTTGTACAGAGTACTTATAGGGATATATATAGGGATATATGTTTAATAGTTAACCATAACATTCGTTCGCCAGCCACACCATTAATTCCTCCGCAATTAACTTCAGGTTGGATGCACCACCATTACCGTCACAATCATATCATTAAGTCCATTAGAAACCTTTCCCATTAAGCTAAGTCCGCCATAAAGTGAAAATGGGAGTCCCTAGCAGCACCGCCTAAAAAATCTCGTGCAAAACCATTGCTGCAATAGTCCCTGCGAAAACCGCAATCCCGAAGGGTGTTTTTAAGGTAACAGCGGCTCCAGTAAAGCTGGGTACAGAGGTCGAGGTAGCGTTAGGAGCGCTAGTGTTGGAAGCAGATCCATCTAATGGCTGTCCCGAATTGTAAGCACTTTCCTTTATCAAGTACGAATAAACTGGACTCGGGGAATTACTCCTTCAATGAAGTGCACAACTCCATTTTTCATCACAACATTCGGCTTCACCAAGCGTTTTCCATTCACCAATCTTTCACCCGACGGGCCAAACGTAATATCAATGCGTGCTCCGGAATCAGCGGGATACGTTTTCCCAGGAAGAAGATTTGGAGTATAGCCCAGAAAGTTGGAGATGATGTGAGTATTTGGGTTTAGGTCAGAGGGTATCTCGCCAACGGGTGCGAAGACGGTTACTCCAGGGGAGTTCTCGAACTTGTCGAGGAGTTTTGCAGCAACTACAGCGTCGTAGAAGTGTGTTGCTGAGCCCACAGTCCGTAGTGTTGTCGTGAACGGTTGGGGAAGGGTAAAGCGGCTATCGCCTTTAGTATTAGTACTTGCTTCTGTTTATGGCGTTGGAACAGAAATGAAAAAGTCTTACTTATTAACACTATAAATTACACCGCGATTGAACTTGAACGGTCCGTCAACCTGACTGACTACATCTCCGTTCCCTGTCACAACCTCCAGGAAGGCTAATCCTACTCCATCCGGTCGGCCAGCGGAATTGGAGACGAATCTTCCAGGCTGGTCGGGTCCCAGATTCACAAATTCTGGGTCCTCCAGAACCGAATAGTGGATTTCGTAATTACTGTCTGGAAGGTCCACAGTAGCTTGTCGCTTCTTCGTGCGTTCCTGAGTCGGCTTTGGTCTTTTTTTACCGATCAGTGCTGCGGTTCTGCTTTCGCCGCTGTTCTGCCGCAGCCGGAGAGTTGTGTTCTTCGAATATGGGCCTTCGATGACAGAATTCGTAGGCGCAAAAACTGTAATGTCGTTGCGGCCGTTGATTATGTCGATGATGTTGGGGAATGTGGAAAGCTCTGCTGCGAACGCAGTGAGATTATTTGCCTTTAAGATCTCGACGATTCCTTGGCCTAAGGAAGGACTGACGAGAAGGAGGGATGAAACGGCGATTGAAAGTACAGACTTCATTGTAATGAATACTATAAAGATAAAGTAGGTGGGATATCAGGAAAGGAGATAAATTTGGAGTAAGTTTGTTGAAGGCAAAACTGCAGGAACTCAGGAGAGGAACGAGAGAGCCCGAACCCTCATTTATACACAACACGAGTATCAAATCTAGCGTAGAAGTCATCATCACTCATTACGGTCTTCCAGCTGTTGGGTGTTGAATAATTGCAGTGGCAAAGGTTCCATATTAGGGGAATCAAACTCCATATCTGTTGAATGATTGGTTTAATCGATATCTGAAAAATTAAGTCGTCCAGCCATCTAGGTAGGTATAGGTAAGTTTTGGTAGGGCTGCGTGCTGTTAGTGGGGGCCATGATATAATGTGAGCACCTATCATTGTTGATGTTGAATAAGTGACTCCATTAAATGAAGCTCCTGACAAGTACCGTCAAACACTTTGTTTTTTACTCAATCTGCGAAGATGTAATTTGATGTGTTACATCAAATGTGGCAGCTTCTCTCACACTGCCCTGAACGGGAGATACAAGGCTGTACTTGCAAGGGCAATGTGCTTGTAGTAGATGCGTGTCCAATACTTAGCTGCCAATACGCGGATATTCGTACGACTCAATGCACAAGAGCCGCTCGTTCGACCTAAACATGCAAAGGATGAATTTTACCCCTTGCATACTTCAGAGCGACATTGCATCTCGCGCACGGATTGAGAACTCTGGTCAGCAGTAAAGGACCGGACGCTCCAGTTCTTGTATTGAATAATGCCAAAAGCGTGATATCTTGATCGACTATTTAACATATTCAGCCTAACAACTACCGTATTGGCAGATGAGTTTGGAATGCCATCCTTCCTCCATCTCTCAGAGTTGATTATTTGTCCCCTAGAGCGCTAGCCTGTACCTAAACAATCATATTGTCATGTTGTCATTCGGAGGTAGGCCGGGGGTTTACGAGAATCAGTTATGTAGTTTGTTGACAATATTTTGGACAACGGGATTGTGCCTGACAATTTCCCAAGCTGTCGGTAACAATTTCTGAGATTTCGATGCCAGACTGCAGGTACTTAGCTAGGTGCAGTGCTAGCCTTATGGATATCTCTTGTAACTACCGCAGCCTAGCGGAGTACAATATCGATTCATCATTCGTCCCTACTTAGCCCTTATCATTTTAACTGTTTTAACTTAGTTATTTGGTTCTCGTGCCTACATAAAAATTTTCATTGTCGATTCGCCGTCCAAACTCCCGTCAGCACAGACCTATAAATTTCTCTAGCTATGATTACACAAATCTCCACTAAAAACAGCTTGTCCTTGCACGGACTCCTGGATGATGTTCCCGTTCGGTAGTCATTTGCACGTCTTTCCAGCACCAGAATGAAGAGAGGCATTTAGCACAAGCAACAGGTTACACTCCACACTGTAGATGTGCATGAGTTGCAGTATTTGACAACGTCGCGACCGTATAGAGCAGGATATGCTCTATACCTTTGTATTGTACCGCGATTTGTTACACTTGAACAAAAAAAGAATCCAAGTCGTGGTTGGCCTTTGGTACCACCAGCGCGACAACTATCATATACATATGTGCATGTACAGTCGTGGTAAGAAAGTGAGTATACGCTGGAGGGCGCTGATCACCTTGGCGTGCATACTCACTTTCTTACCATGACGGCACATGTACATACATGTGCGTGTATCACCAATCCCTGACTGCATTGTGCTTTTCAGATTTTGAACAAAACAAAGGCAAGATGTCTCGCATGATGACACCGACTAATGATCTCATGCTCGTGCTTATATTGAGATGGACTCCTAATCAAGCAACAAGGCTCCTGATCAGCCCCGGCGACCGCGATGCCATCAGGACATGCGTGAAATTGGAAAAACCTGCTAGCCAATTGCTGTGTGTATACCCAGATAGCAATTAGTTTTCAGCAAGTATCAACAGATGGGGGCTACACGAGCACGCGCTCATGGGCGTCCGTAAAGCTGCGGTTGGTAGTTGGGGCGTTTGGAAATCAAATTCACTAGCAGCGCTCACATGCACCTGGTATGCTCCTTCATTCAATAATTAAAATGATCTCTCAGTGAATATTGTAAGTGTGGGTTGCCTGAACACGGAGTAGCTACGCCGTCTTTCGCCAGCCCTCCGCCAGACCCCCGGAGCTTCATATTTGCTTCAGCTCTAACCCTCAATAATCTCCCAAGGAACGCAATTTGGTAAAAAATGAGCAGCTCTCCTATTTCCACGCCACTAGCTAACAAGAATCAGATTAAAAGCTCAAATTTACATCCTCGTGTCCTAAGCTATCTCTACCCACGACCTCCCGGGGTTCATCACTCGATCCGGGGCGAATTTTCTGTTCGAAGTAGAGGAAAGGCTAGCAAAGATGGATTTCTACAGCACACCTTCGCAGAACACATACATCGTCAACCGGTACCAATGGTTTACCATTCCCCGAAATACAAATCAAGCCGTTTTAGTTGTCCCAGTATCACAGGAGGAAGCTGTCATCTGGGTAGTAACCTACACCATTCTCGTCGGTCTCATCTTCGCTGCAATGACGAGACTTATGGCTGGGCTTGTCATTGCTTTCTTCGATTTAGGACAGTCAGGTACTCGCCATGCGATGTTAGTCGCTTTCATCAACACGGTCAACAATCCGTCGACGGCAGCTAAGCTCATGTTTGATTATGCCATACAATCTGTCTTTCGCAGCAAGCGGGGGAGTAAACGAACCATCGATCGGAGTGCTCTTAGGGGAAGTCTTCTTCTCTTTGGTATGGCAGGAGCTATGGTGTCCGGTGGCATTATCACTAAGTACCTTCTTGGTGGTCAACGGCTAGTTATATTCCATGCTGCCCCTGTGAACCCAGGAGCAATGTTCTACCCAGTGTCAATAGAAGGGGATACAAACGCAGGCAATCGGGAAAAGTTGACTGCGGAAGCATTTACTTCTTTGAAACGCGTGCGGAGTTCTGCTATCTACCAAGCCATCGGACGACAAGAGGTGGTAAGGGAGGAGTTAGACAAGAGGGTGACTCTCAAGACAACAACTACATCAGGGGATCGGGGATTAGAGATCCGCTTTGAATACCATTACAATCTCACGGGCTTTGAGATGGGTATTCGAGATGCTCCCGGGCTACAATACAATGTTTCAGGGCATTGCAACACGGCTTACGATGGAGTTTTTCAGTTCGATACTTCGGCTAACGGGACGGCCTTAATTGATCAGTACCCATATTTCGGAAACCGCAGGGATATGAACGAGGTAGTTTTGAACGAAGAACAATTTACTGCACCGTTTGGCAGTGTCGACACGGATACAGATCTGGCGGGACTAGACAAGTCAATGCAGGATGGCGGATACAGGTTCAGCATTATACCGCACACGGCTTATAAGTTCTCTCTTTCTTCGAATGACAACGACCCCTGGTACCAAACCGAGGACAATCCCAATATCGGTACTAATTGGCCTTACGATTCCCGGTATCGTGTCAAGAGATATAGGCCGCCACTCTACTGTACACAGAACGATACCTATACTCATGAGGGTGTTACGGTCAACCATGTCGATAAAATATATACACTTCCGAAATTGAAGATGTCATATTTCTTAAGGGCTCTTGTATTTTCCCGCGAGTTCGGTGCTCCAGTATTTCTTCCCATCATGGCCAACGTCAACCACGCTGCTCTTGCATCATCCGTCTTCTTCGATACCAACCAAAGGAATTTCGAGGCACAGTACGCAAGCATCACGGAAGACTTCAAAAGATTAACCTACATCGCCTTCACATATTCTCGAGAGGTAGTTCGAAATACCGCACTTTTATACCCGACTCTTGATAATTCCAACCTCGAAAACGTGGCAAAGAATGGTACGGATGCGGTACCCGCTATATTTGCCGATATTTTCATAGACACTCCAAATGTTGCGGCGTTGGATGTCCGAGTGATGGTCGCTACTCCCTGTGTCACGATTGTCCTATGGTTTTTAGTGTTCGTCTGGTCCAAGGTGACGAATCCAAAAGCAGGTGTCAGGAATCATGGTTTCCGGTCACGCCACATCCTGCGAAGCACGGCACTGCAAGCTGTACAACTTTACCGATACCTTGACGAACAGATTAGTGGAAAACGGAAGTGGTCGGGGCGGTTAATCCAAACGCCATATATCCGGGACTTGAATGACGAAGCGAACGTCGATACGCAGTCAGCGCAGCAGATGACTAGCCTAGAAGGAGCCACGGAGTTATCGAGGGCGGAAGGTGCCGACACCATGGTTCTACCTACTTCTGCGCGGCAGCGGCCAGAGGACTTAGAGGCTGGTATTGGTCAGTCTAGCCGTCCCCCAATGAGCACAAGGTCGAGATACATTAGGCCAAAGGTTGTTCTGGCAGAGGGACTTGAGCGAGAGGAGAGGGAAATAGGTTGGTTCAAGAAGCTGATATGGAATCCGATATGGGGTCCGATAAGAGGCTTGTTCGGGAAGAAGCCAGACAAACCGGTTCAACCGCCACTCGAATTGGTCATGATACGGGGTTGGATACCAGGTATTTACCCAGCAAACACCAACGCGGAAAGCGCCAACCCGAGAGACGTTGGTCAGCGAGGTGCCAACCTGGGGGACGCCATCCCGGAAAACACCAATTCGAGAAACACCACCTCGGGAGACGCCGGCGCCATTCACTGGAGAGACATTCGGGCGAATGTATGAGCCATCGCCCAATTCATCTCTACACTGGGGTAAGAAGCACTCGAGTAGCTTCAGATATGTGAGCTAACCTATTGGGCAGCTGATGTCCCGCTACATGTACTGGGAGTAGTTCTTAATCCTCAACCAATGCTTGGACGAGTCAGATGATAGATGGAGCGTACGGCCGCGAACGCTTAATGTTTTTATTTCCTACTCTATACTTTGTACTTTTCATTTTATCAATTCTGGAATTTTACATTTAGGTTGGGACACAATAAGGTTAAATGATGGGGATCACGGGTAATGAAGAGTCTACTAGATAATGGAACAGGTTTTAGCGAGTGCTCCTATATCTTCAAGGTGCACAGCATCGCTGTATTTGTAATGGAGTATGCTTCAGCTCGGCCATGTTCGGAGTTGATTAATTATGTCGTTGTCTCTTCGTGCACTCATATCCAACGCTCTCTCCGTCCGGATAAGTACATTCCCGTATTCCACCCTCTTCTTGCACTCCCATCTCTATCTTTACAAATAAGCGAGGCCGAATGGCCTATTTACGCGTTTTAAATGTAAAATGTAATTTCCATCACCTCACTATACACCGCCAAGACTCGTGTTTCACCCAGCCATTGGGGCCTTTGGGCCCTGTTTTGATGGAGTGATTCTTGTGCAGGTATTCTTGAATAGCTTTTCTTGTCTATACTACTTTATTCTGGGTACACCCTAAGAATAATTAACTACTTGTGTTTGAGTGCTGCATCGTGCGTGTAAGAGTGACCGTAATTCTAATTTTTGTAGTCATCCGTCGCTCAACCTCAACCTCTACATTCACAGATTCAACTTTTGCAACTGCTCACCACCACCAATCTCACCTTTATTGAGAATCCACCAGCCTTCTGCTCTCCAGTGAATACTGGAGTAGCTCCCGTAGGTCTCTGGGACATGCTCGAAACTTGGGAATCTGGACGATCTGAGATTGGGAGGACCCCAGACTATACGAGAACATATCACTTATCCACCTACAGCTCAAACATATCTCTCATATCATACACGATCAAATATAAAGATGCATCAGAGCTCCAGCTTCCCATACACAGGGCGCTGTAGAAGCTGCACACATAGCGGCTACTCTTATCGGGAAGGAGAATCAAACTAATTTCCTCGTTATCGGAGGACTAGCGCTACTGTAGAGAGTGCAATGGTTCGGATGTTACGGGTTACAGAGTGCCATCTCATCTGTAAGTTCAGCTGTTTCTCACCAAAGAGTCCGTCACACTTCACATAATTACTACTTTTACACCAGCGTCCGCTAACCAAAAACTGTTACACCAGGAAATCTGTACGAATCATTAGAACTTCTGTACGACCCAAAATCCCTACTCAAGACAGGGGTTTCAGTGTCACTGCAGCAGTATTGGGGGCGTTACACGAATCCGCCAGCAAGGATAACTCGTTTGGTGTCTTTGTACTTCTGGGAACTGGGAGCTCAAGGTATTCTCTGGAATCTATATTCTGCTAGTGTTCTTGGAGAAGTAGCTACTCTCATGGTTTACAAGGCTACTCCATCTGCCTAGGTATACCGGTTGCCACTTTGGCTGGCCTGACGATGTATAAGAGGGTGTCTTAGGTAGATCGTGAGTCGAAAAAGAATCTGGATGGCTTGAAGTATATTGCCTCGAAAATGACTGAGGTAGGAGTGGGCTTAGTCGCAGAGGGAGAGGACGGGAAGGAGATGTTGCTCAAAGTCGTGGAGAAACTCAAGAACAGCAAGGAAGGCGTCGTAGATCAATCTGACCAAAATTTACAGACCCATGTCCGTAACCTCAGTAGCATCAGGGTGCTCGGCATTTTGATGTATTTTCCCCATGGAACAACTCGAGAAAGAAGTTATACTATTTGTTCTAACTGCTTGCTTTCGATGAAGTCCTAGTATTACTCAAGAGGAAGCCGGCTTCATGAGATGACGAATAAGGAGCGATGCTGAGCACCGCAATTTTACCGTTGAGGCTTGAGAATCCTATTGCCATAACCTAGCAGTGCTACGGCAGCTCTACAGGATGAATATATAATACAGTAGATATCTAGGATATCATGGGATTTGTACCAATCATTACAAGAAACACGATAAACCCCAGCTCACAGCTTTCCCTACTTACATTTATACAGCCCATCTCCTATGTACCCCTCTCTTTCCGATTCCGTGCCGTGCTCGTGCACTAATATCCATTTGTGCACAGCCCCGGATGTGCCCCTTTCTCACCAGCACCCGGATGTTCCATTCTGCTGCCAGGATAAACGCCGTTTGGGCACTGCTCATCGACATCAATGTAATAGTCTAGTAACTGCGCGCCCGCAAAAACCCGGCATTCGCTCGTATCAAAGGTAAAGAACAGACAGTTGGGCAAACCCTTGCCGCACTGGTAGCAGCACCGCTCGTAATTGAACCCGGGAAACGTGGTTATGATCGCTACTCGCAGAAAAAACGGTTGGAAATAGCCGACGAGCCTGGAACGGAAGCATTGCGTCGACAGCACCAATGTGCTAGTCGCAGTCGCGGTCTCGATCACGGCGGAGGCAGTCTCGGTGTTCGTTATGGTCGTGGAAACCGACTTGGTGGCGGTGATAGTTGTCGTGAAGGGAACGGCTAACGTGGTCGTTGTGCCGGGGGTGGAGGTGGTGGCGGTGATAGTTCGCGTGATAGTTCAGCGGATCAGAACGGTTTTCATGGAAGCTTTAGGAGAGAGACAGGTGCACGCTGCCGAAATCGATGCCTGTGGGTGCCCCGCCACCTTCCTCAACAGCTTGTTGAAGCTGTAGCTGCCCCGGGGTTTGAGGTCACGTTTGGCGGAAGGGGTCGGTGCGGCCTCTCCACCCTCCGAGATCATGACGGTTGTCGTGGTTGTCGTGGTCGTGGTCGGGGTTGTGGTGACCATATCGGTGGCGGTATTCGTCACGGTGGCCGTGAGGTCATCGGTGCTAGGGTATTTGGATGTTTAGAAAGCGGGAGAGGCGGGCGCGAATGTTGATTTGAGAAGGCGAGATGGGTTGTATATTAATTACCTTGGTTCTGGAGTTACCTGGACATTGTCACCAGTGATTGTTTTGGTGATCTTCACTCTTATGGTAACAGTCTTGATCCCGATGATCTTGGTCGTTGTCTTGCACTTGATCCCCAGATAGGTCTGGCAAAATTTGTTCACGTCATGCTGCCCCTTCAGATACTGGGTGAGCTTGGTGACTTGTCTGCAAGTCGCTGTGTTTCATTTATTGTTAACATAAGTAAACTAGGGGGTCGGGCCCCAGGATTGGGAAAAATCTGGGGAAAAGAGTGGACACACGTTGCTTTTCGTATCGTTCATCGAGTTCTAGCGTTTGATCTGCAACAGCGTCGGCCGTAACCCCGGTAAGAAGCAGAGCAGCTTGAAGGAGTATAAACGAAAAATGCTTCATCTTCTGCCTTTTGGAGAGGTGGGATCAAAGCGTGGGTGTACCTCAGGGTGGGGTAGTTGATATATATTTTCCACCCACTCAAGGGAAGGTTAAAATTGGTAGTAAAAAGTCTCAGCCACCAAGCTAATCTGTCGTGATACCGAAAGCGATCACCCGTGAGACTCTATGAGTGGCTTGCACTCAAACACTCGCCGAATGGTGAAGACTTGCAGAACTGGCGCTGCCAACAGCATCGCCTTCAATTTTCGCTATTGTAAATATTTTCCTTTCAACTTTCAGCATTCCCTTTTAGATGGGCAGAAATCCTCCATCGGCAGAAGTTAGTCTTGATCAGGCGCTTTTTTCCTGCTTCATAACGATTTGTTGGGTGCGTCTAATCGAGACTGTGTAGATGCACCATTAGCAATCGTCCACTTGTAGGACCGGACATAGATGCCCAGGCCCTAAAGACTCAAAACATAGCGCTTAGGATTGTAATACCCGTTAATGCGGATTAGCCACAACCGATTTACAAGTGAGGTTGATGGCTAGACTACTACTAGTCGACGGCGCGCTGTGACGAAGAATTGAGTGAATCAAAACGAGGAAGTAAGTGGCGAAGGAAAATGTAGCTTTCGGCGGATCTTCCCATTCATTGCATCGAACAACATATAACTCCCAAGAGGCCCAGTTTCACCGTTGTGCAAGGCTGGATATACCGCCTCGTCTGTTCCACAACATCAAGTCTAGCGTCGCACATTAGACAAAGTAGCCCTCAATCTCGTTACGTATATCTCGAGACTACTAAAATTGAAGGAGCTATGTGTCAACTATTGAACTGTCGAATGCTCAGATATATCCTGTAGATACGACTGGGCAGTTCCACAGCTTCAGCGAATGGGCAGATATTTGGAGTAATTATGAAAGCATACTTAGGTAGCCACTCATACCTCTTTTTACCACAGGACGCGCGAGGCAACAAGAGGCTGAGATGAAGCAAGGTAGGGGTGGTGTTATACATCATGACATTATCATTCGCGATTGTACCTATTCCGATCCCGTTGTCAAGTAAATTACTTTGTCAAGAGGCCGCCCACTTATCAAGGGGCACACTTTCCAGCTAGGTCGACTTATTTGGCAAGTAGGCCCGGTCTAGTGGTAAAGTAGAGCGCTTGATGACAGGGCTACCGCTTAGGTTAACCCAGTTATAAAGTAACAAAGTGAAAACTTTAGAACTTGCCAAGCGTTTACTGAGTAGTTCTCTGCTTTCTCAGTACATTCTCGCATTCTCTCTACGAGCCTAATATTTCTAGTACACTAGACTATCAGATACCCTATTGACTCCGATTGAAGAGCAAACTCTGGAGTTCATAAGTGGTCCTGCAGTTTGCAGTTTCGACGGTGACAGATGGCCGGCTAGATCGCTTTGGGGTGCTAGCGGGGTGCCATACTGGAGGTCACACAAAGTTGATGTTCGGTGAGAATTGATAAACATCCGAACTATTTGGCCGCTCTGTATCTCCCGTTTCGCTTTCTCCATGTATTCATGGGCTGGCTGTGGGTCAAGAATATTTCCAACGTAGATTATAAGGTGAATTCTAGCCAGAGTAATAAGTATTATGGCTTGTACAATGGCCACTCACTTTATAACTGGTCGACCAGTCACCAAGTCCGCTGCTTAGTAACTGGAACCTGTCACTTTGGAAACAGGTCCACCCAGTCACAAAGCGGACTCCTGGCCAAGAGACGGCCCCCCTTTGTAAGTGGGCTGGCTTCTTGACAAAGTAATTTACTTGACAACGGGGTCGGAACATACCCGTCTTATCTTATCTAGCCTATCGCCGTATCACTCAGAGACCGAGCAGCGAAAAAGCACGTGAACTCAACACACATCCATCTTTCTCGAACACACTACACATCTAACCTATATTTTCCCATAATTCCGCAATGTCAAGCCGTACGACATCGGTCTGGTTCAGAGATCCTGCTCGAGAGGGCACTACCGAAACTCGCCAGAGCACCTCCCGCGCAACACAAGAACGGGAAACTCGCGACGCATCCGAGCGACGAAAACAGGATGAGGAAGACGAAGAGGATGACTCCGAAGATATCATAATGGCAATCGACCAGAAGGGACCAAAAATCGGATGCGCCTATTACACCGCTGCAGATGAGACTCTCAGCTTCATGGAGGACATTGAGTTTCCATCGGTGGATTGCATTGATGCCCGTGGGTTCGGCGGTGCTGTGGTTATAGATTCCGCACGCTGATTGCCCCCCTTAGTAAAGTTCCAGATCAAGCCTACTACTCTCCTCCTTCCATCTCGCCTCGACGATATTGAAAGTGACGATAGCAGCACTACGCCATACCGTGTATTGGTTCGACCGGCCGGAGAATTCTCTTATGACGCTGCTAAACGGAAACTGATAGCTTTGAGGATTGGTGAGGATTCTGGTCCCGACATTCAAGTTCCTGCGGATCTACATGATGTGTCTTCAGATGGGCAATCGAGGGGAAAACTACTAAAGCTTGCTGCTTGGATAAACATCGACAGCAAAATCACCGTGGGATGTGCGGGTGCTGTGCTTGCATACTTGCGGAGAAAGAAAGCAATAGAGGCTGGCACTGACCGGAATGAAGGGCTTGAAATCAGAAGTGTTGAAATGTTTTCTCTTGCGAACGTGATGTAGGTTTGCCTATTATCGTAACAGGGAAATTTGGGCATATATACAGCAGGCTGACTGGCGTAGGTTTGTCAACGCCGACACAATCTGCAGTTTACAGATCTTCGAGAACGAATCGCACCCCAATTTCCATATGCAAGGTAAAGGGGGGCGTGGTAAGGAAGGGCTATCGTTGTTTGGTTAGCTCTAGTTCTATTTGTTTGTTCTTTATAGCTAACTAAGTCAGGTATTCTCAACCATACCCGTTCGCCTTTGGGGCATCGACTGCTTAAGCGATGGTTTCTCCGCCCATCGTTATCCATTGATGTTATTATCGAAAGGCAAGAAAGCGTTGCTGTTCTTTTACGGGGCGATAACGTGCACGTTCTTTCAAACCTTGCAAAATGTTTAAAGAGGGTGAAGAATATACCCAAAATCTTGGGACAATTGAAGAGAGGCAAAGGAGGTGGACAGCGAGGCGGCGAATGGAGTGCATTGCTGGATTACGTCTTTAACGCTCTTAAGATACGCTCCATTATTCAAGAGCTTGGTGGAGGCAATCGAGTGCCAATCTTCAAGAAGGTATGTACTATCTACCCCCAGGTACTAGGACATTTGGCAATAACAGATATAGATCATGGACACATTTGCAGTATTCTACCTCCAAAACATTGGCCAAATGATCGTCGACACTATCGATTTTGAAGAATCTGCTGAAGTGAACCGGGTGGTAGTCAAAAGCAACGTCGACGCCCAATTGGATGAGATGAGACGTATGTTTGCTGGGATGGGTGATATGCTCTCAGAAGTCGCCCGTCAGATCACAGCTTCGGCGGCACTCCCGGGAAATATCGCGGCAGCACTGAACGTCATCTATTTTCCGCAGATTGGATATCTCGTTACTGTGCCTGGGGTGACTAGAACACCGGCAAACACCGTTTCTGAAAGTACTGAGAATGAAGAGGTCCGTCCGGCCTTTGTTGGTGAGGACTGGGAGTTTCAGTTTTGTACGGCTACAAATTGGTATTACAAAAATCCACAAATGAGGGAGATGGATGATTACTTTGGAGATATGTACGGACTAATCGGGGGTAAGGCTATTTCTTGTGTGTGGGACTGCTTGCTAAGGAAGACACTTGCTTAAAGATAGGGAGATTGAGATCATCCACGAACTACAGGTGAGTGTTCTTGAGCACGAACAGGTACTGACCGACTGTGTCAGAGTTTGCTCGGAGTTAGACTGGTATATATCTACACAGACACTGCCTGATACATTATAGTTGCTAACTTAATCAGTCTCATGGCATTAGCCGAAAGTGCAGCAAAATACAAGTACACCAGGCCAATCATGACTGAAAAAAACATCCTCAAAATTACCAAAGGAAGACACCCTCTCCAGGAGCTCTGTGTTCCGGCATACGTTGAAAATGATGGCTTCCTTGTTGGCGGCAGAGGGAACCCAACCCAGGAACGCGGGAGCAGGAGTGACACTGTCGCAACGGAGGAAGAAACAGAAGGCCCCAATGTGATCCTTCTAACTGGACCTAATTACTCGGGGAAAAGCGTCTACCTGAAACAAATGGCGCTCATCGTCTACATGGCACATATCGGATGTTTTGTCCCAGCTGAGCATGCCATCGTCGGTATCACGGACAAAATCTTAACCCGAATTCAGACTAGAGAAAGCGTTTCGAAGGTAAACCTTACAATCTTTAATAAACCTCTACTCGACTGATCAAACCACAGATCCAGAGCGCATTTATGATAGACCTTCAACAAATTGCCATCTCCTTCCGTCTCTGTACCCACCGAAGCCTCCTCATCATCGATGAATTCGGCAAAGGCACAGACTCAAGCGACGGCGCTGGTCTTGCCTGTGCTGTGTTCGAGCATCTCCTCGACCTCTCCTCCAGCCGTCCAAAGGTGATCGGCGCCACCCACTACCACGAAATCTTTGAGAACGGCTTCCTTACCTCGCATCCAAATATCTGGTTTGGTCACATGCGCATCTTGCTGGACGCCAACGCGGAGCAGGTAGAGGAACAGATTACGTATCTCTACAAACTCTCGGACGGAAGGAGTACAAGCAGCTTCGGAACTGTCTGTGCGGGATTAAATGGAATTGACCCTGCGATTGTGGCACGAGCAGATGATTTGATACTCCTCGCGGCGAGGGGCGAGGATCTTGTCGCTGCATGTGCGCAGTTAAGTGAGAGCGAAAGAAAGGAACTAGCCATGGCGGAAAGAGTGGCGAGAGAGTTTTTGGAGGAGGAGTGGGAGGATGAGGGGGAAGTGAATGTGAAGGGTAGGCTGGAGAAGATCTTGATCGGCGTGGAGGAAAGGGATTGAGCAACCCACGTGGATATGCGAATGGAAAATGGATCGTGAAGGACTGATAATAACATGGATGAAATGTTGGTTGATAAGAAATAATCTTAAATATTATGGATGTAATGCGAGAGTTGCTAACTCGGGCCCTGGGTTTATACTGTAGGTAATACTCCCGCTAACTAGCCCACAAGTTGAGCAGGACTGTCATTGTCGATCACTAAAAAGTGGAAACCGTGCCTGACACTTCAACTTCCACATCTAGACAATAAAACCCCCCACAAACCACAGAATCCCAGGAAGCTCAGTTCACCTCTTACAGAAGAAAAATATTAAAAAAGATGAAGCCCAAACGCGGATTTGAACCACGGATCTTCGCATTACAAGTGCGACGCCTTACCGCTTGGCCATTCGGGCTCTTGATGTACTGGGATGTTGTCCATCATAGAGGAGGTATTACGGGCTGTCTAGTTATCGCTTCGGAAATTCTTGAGAGCGGTAGGATAGACTGGGCGATCAACGAGCGCTCTCCGTGAAGTTGAGGTTTTGGCCTTGGCTCCGCGGAAATTTAGGCTTGGTGGTTATTGCGAAGCCGAATTGGGGTTTGACGTATCACCCACCACTGTTGTGGACGAGGGTATACGTAGAATAGAGTAAGGTGGATGAAATATTGCGACTCTAAGGACCAGTTCAAATCAACATGCCAGCTTGTCTGAACTCTTCTAGCAGTTCTCGCTGATTCGATCCATTCAAAACCTTCTCATGTACATAATTTCCTCCTCATGCCTATGCATGGCTCCATTATCTAATAACAATAGTACAGGACGTCGCAATATAGTAAAAATAAGACCCTTCCAAAATGCGGATGCTTACCACAAGGAGTGTGCCTCTTAGAGCAGACCATTACCGAACTTCGAGCTCATGATCATGAACCCTCGTATCCCATGGATCGTAACTTTGGCATTCCCGGCCCGTTTGGGCATGGCAACCGACTCCCCACCTGCAAATATTTAGCGATGCAACCACAACTCTGTGGGTGTGGCCTGGGAGCATTATAAACTTAC
>Ga0307512_10001748_pt1 | contig 29652 bp, 31 predicted proteins | sample 14_EM_MG_FD_200267 | JGI IMG/M metagenome (GOLD analysis project Ga0307512, IMG submission 200267) | Populus trichocarpa ectomycorrhiza microbial communities from riparian zone in the Pacific Northwest, United States - 14_EM | ecosystem: Host-associated > Plants > Roots > Unclassified | place... | reverse complement strand
GCTGTGGTGCAAGAGGTTGAGTCTTAGGATAAGACGAGGAAAGAAAGAGTTTTCTTAGATAGGCGGCTGTACTTAATTCAATAATTTATTGTATTGTTTATTGGGATTAAGCACCCCCGTAACACTTGGATGCCGTGATCGAGCGAGATTGGACGAGTACTGGGAGGCGGCCAATCTGGAGGCGGTCAATCTGGAGGCAGTAGTTCAGCAGGGAGGCGTGACGGGAGCTGAGATTCTATTCATTGGTAAACTCTTGATTGTGGGAATGTAGAGAATTGAGTACAAACATGGTCTGCCGAGAGATGAGAGCCTGGAGGGGAGCGGGAGATAGTCAATCTGCGGATGATGCGGTACATGGTGTATGCAGGACTCACTGTATGCTGTACTCGGTGTATGCTGTACTCGGTGTTAACTCTTGATCATGGCATAGAGAGATAGAGAGCGATGACTTCACTTCATGTTCTCAGGTGATGGTAGAATTGAGGAGGACAAAGAGAGAGAGGAGAGGAGATGGGGGAAATCATCATGCGAATCTGGGACTTAAGAGAATTTGGTGTGCGAGTCAATTGACCATCACCAATGGGGCAGGTACGAGTCCCGATCCGGCGTGTAATTACACCGATCCCAGGTCTTCCTAACCCATTCAGGTGGGGGTTACCCCTGGTTTCTCATATCTGCTCATATTCTCCACATCGTTCTCATCTTCATTCCCCATCTCTCTCTTCCTCATCCACAACTCTACCATCATTGCAGAACACAAAGTTCAGTCATCCCTCTCTATCTCTTCCATGTCATGATCATGAGTTGACACTGAGTACAGCATACACCGAGTACAGCTTCCACCCAAACTTGTTCATCTTCCCTTCATTCTCATGATTACAAGTTGACCCCTCAATGCGGCTTCAGCTTCCGGCCTATCTCCCTACACGATCGACCGCCATCAGCCAGCTCTCCATGAAAGCTGAATGGTAAAGTCACCTGTCACATTGCCATGGTTGCGAGTTAAGTAACTGATGAAAAGAGTCTCAGCACCCGGCGTGCCGTCCATCAACTGTTTCTACGTACTCATCCAAACGCACTCGATTACGGCCTCCAAGTTTGCACGACTATGCATTCCAAGTGTATCTCCGAACTCACTCGATCACCGCCTCCAAGGGCATCTCCAAACCCGGTCGATCACCGCCTCCAAAGTTCACACGAGCATGGTCTTCCAAGTGCATATCTCCACACTCACTCGATCACAGCCTCCAAGTGTATCTCCAAACTCACTCTATTACGGCCTCCAAGTTCGCATGATCATGGCCTCCAAGTGCATCTCCACACTCCCTCGATTACCATCTCGGAGTGCATCTCTAAGTTCTCTCCTTCACAGTCTCCAAGTGTATCTCGAAATACGCTCGATTACCGCCTTCAGGAGCATTGCCAAACTCGCTCGATCAAGGCCTCGGAGTGTATCTCTGAATTCACACAATCCTCATTTTCTGGCACACCTCGAATTTGCTCTCAAGCACCACACCTGCAGCCAGTCCCGCTATACTGTGTCGATGGGTAGTTAAACAGCTTCATAGATGAGAATACAAACTGAATACATGAGTTTCAAAAATCGTTGAACGATAAGTTGTAGCTATGATTTCCAGGTGCACCTGCAATGCTCCCAAAGATGTAGTTTTTCCCTGACTGCTCTACAGTGATTCGAGGGGCTTCCAGGCTTGTCGCTGGCGCTCCTAGGTGCTCCCAGGCTTGCCATTGGTGCTCCCAGACTTGTCGTCAGAGCTCCCAGACTTGTCGTCAGAGCTCCCAGACTTGTCATTGGTGCTCCCAAACTTGTCGTTGGTTCTCCCAGACTTGTCATCGGCGCACCCAGACTGGTCGTCGGTGCTCCCAGCCTTGTCGTCGGCACTCCCAGAGTTGTCATTGGCACTCCCAGACTTGTCGTCGGCGATCGCGGGCTTGTCTCCAGCGCTCCCAGGTGCTTCCAGACTTGTTGTCGGTGCTCCCAGACTTGTTGCCGGTGCCTTCAGGTGCTCCCAGGTGCACCCAAAGTTCTCTCCAGTGCTCCGAGGTGTTCTCAAACTTATCACAAGTACTCCCATGGCACGCCTGTACTGGTCACCAGAGATACCAGTTACTCCGAAGGCCGGCCGGAATGCCCTCCTACGGTCTGATACTCATCTCATATTGACGCGTCTAAGTTTACACTCCGCATCCTCTCAGGCATTATTGGTAATGGTTGTTTATCCTGTTTTGAATGTTGATTAAAATGGCTATAGTCGACACACAATCTTAACCCTTCTCTGTTTGGTTTAGGAAAGAACAATATCGGGCTTCCAACAGAACTGGAGGATGGCCTAATTTTTCCTTCTATTATCATCTTATCGATATATTGGATTAACAATTTCACTTTTTCCTGAGATAATTGATATATCGGTTCCATTCTCGGATTCTCCTCTGGAACTTTAAATACCATTCGATGATCACAACCCTGATTGCTTGGTACCTTGTTGGCTTTCTTTGGGTCGAACAATAATTGCCATTCATGATAATGTTTTGGTAACTTGTCCAATACTGATGGATTATCAAATATTATGGCTCCAATATTGATAGTGTTAGGCTTTAGAGCTACCTTTCTATCGAATGAAATTGTGTATTCTGGGTGTAGCAAGCTGTGACCTAAGCATTGAAGCGAACAATTCGGAAAATATAAATGTCCCCTAGGAATTTGCTGAGCTTGGTGTTTTTTCAGATACCATGCTGGAATTACTGCGTCATAATCTTTAGATGTTTTCATAACTTCAAATGCATGATCTTTGTCTCAAGTCCTATGATTTCCAAAGCTTAATCCTAAAGGAATAGTGAATAGTCCTTCACTTTTGATACATCTTCCACCAACATCTGAAGCTTTTCCGGGAATAGTTCTCTTAACTACCAGGATTTCAAAAGCTTCTGTTGCTTCTGTGGATATTAGGAATGAAGTGCTCCCCAGGTCCAGCATACATCTTAACGGGAAGTATTTTCTGTGAATATCTATAAAGAATTTATTGATTGGTCTTTTCCCGATTTTGGTAGGAGAAACATTACAGACCTTCCCATTATTTTTTGCACTATTGTAGAAGATGTAATCTTGAGAGGTATCGAGTTTTTTGGTATCTGGCAAGACCAAATCGTTTGTAGCTTTGAGTTTCGACATTGTTATCCTTTCGACAATACCGTGGCCACAATGGGTCAATATGGAGGTTTAGAAGATTTGGTAAATAATTGTTGGATTAATAAGTGTATTCATACTTCCTTACTGGCCAGTAGTTTCGATCTTCCGATCATCCTCAGAGGAAAATATTATTTGCTGTTAAAAGAGGGTGTAGTAAGAAATGCTTTTAATCTGATTCCCACCAATTCAGAACTGCTTCAGAACTGTTTCCTTCTGAGCTTCCTTCTGAGCTACATTCTTCAGAACTTCCTGATTCTAGTGCGGTATCCCTAAGTGTTACGGGGTTCTTAATCCCCATAATTAATACAACATTTATTGAATTAGGTACAGCCACCTACTCTAAGAAACTCTTTCTTTCCTCGTCTTATCCTAAGACTCCACCCGTTGACCTTCTTCAAGAGCTTGCCTTCCTATCTGAATCCACCATCCAAAAGATGCTTCCAATCCGAAGATTAAACCTCTCCGGGAAACAACCACTCTTCCGAGTATTCTGCGTATGGTAATAACCTAGTAGAGGTCTACCGATGTATTGGGTACCAGATACCGATACAGATGACAAAATGCCAGACCACTCGGGAGATGTGTGTTCAATGTTGCTCTTCCAGTTGAACAATAAGATTGCTGAAGTGTTCGTCGTTCTTCTGGTGTGCATATTGAGAGTGTGTCAAGCTGTGTCCAGGCATACAAGGCATAATCACGAAGGCTGATTAACTGAGCAATTGTGATAAAGTTTTTGTGGAGTAGAATTCTTAATAATATGTTAAGATCGTCTTCGGTATTCTGAATGTTGACTCCGGATTGCTGCTTGAGCTTGTTCTTCTCATTGCCAGAGCAAAGCCATCTCTTTATAGTCGTCTTCGAGGGTTTGTACACCCATACTTCAACGCTATGACCATATCGCTCATGATAGCGTAATCGTGGTCGCAACATGCCTTTTCTGCATGCACCTGGTAGTAACTTGCCACACTTCCCATTAGGTTATCGTGTTCATGAACTGTGTTTTTAAAGCATTATGCTCCTGATAAGAATCAGGCCATCCATCGGATGATATCATGTCAGACAATAAATCAGTTAGTACTTCAACTTAGACATCTCACAATCTGTTTGCCTCAGTAGTTGGAACATTTGCCGACCGGGGCCGGCAGTGGCTATCGCAATTACATACCTCACAATGTAGGCCTATTTGGCTTGCGTCATAGATTTAATTCGGCAACCAACCAAAACTATTCCAAAGTAGAACTTGACCCATCAGCTCGTAATACTATCTGAGTCTGACGTTGCCATGCATTCTAGCTCAAACCAATGAGCAGGGTTGCTTCAGGCCTCTCATCTTCAGCCAATGTCATAATTCCCTCAGTCACATCATGCTTAGGCTGAGACTATTCTCTTTGACCAGGGAGTACCCTAGTAGTTCCTATCTAGTGAGGTGATGGGCCAGAGGTGCCAGTTACTGGCATATTGACTTTCGACTGCTGTGTCTGCGTGTAGGAGGAACCTCTAGTCCAATCAGACTTGTCCCGCTAGTATCAGGAATGAGGAATGTGGTTGAACTCTTTTGCTGGGCGGAAGATTTCTCTTCATTCGATCTGGCAGAAATGATCCTTCATCCAAAATGAATCTGGTAAGCAACAAGTAAGCTTATTCAACTCACATGCGACTCTTATGTACCCCCGCTAAAAGGCATAAGACTGGTTCACTTGCATTGTCATGAATAGGGGGTACGCATATCATGTGACTAGACCGAGAGTAACTCTGAGATGTGTAGTCATACAACTAATGCGAGTACCATTATCGCCATTACAGGATAACCCTTACGACTAAGCTCCTTGCTACCAGATCCTTCCGTATATAGATCCTGCTGGTTTTCATCCAACTCACATGCCCCGATCTTCATCTTCTGATACTCCTTGGCTTTAGGAAAGTTTGCTGTTCCTGATGTTGTTAAGATTGGTCTACAACAATCCATTGTTTTATGGCAACCCTTCCTATCTGCCGGCCAAGCACATGTCATACATTCTCATGCTTTTTTCCTTCTATTTAATTCGTGCTGAGGAATTCCTTCTGTTTGTGTGGCAAAGGTTTTAACTGCTGTATTTGCCACACGATTGACAAATCTTCTCGGTTTAAACTCATTTTGTTGTTGCTGGAATCCCTCTCTTGTAGTGATCTTTTGAACTCTACACTTATCTTTTTTGGAAGATCTGGTCGATTCTATTCTGGGAGCCCTGGTGCTTAAATTCTTTTTGGCTGCTTCCCATTTTTCCGCAGTTCGTCTGGCTTTCGAAATAATCTCCATCATCTCTTGATCGCTTTTTCCTGTCACATCCAAAGTATGCATTTGTTCCAGTATTTTTAATCGTAACCTATCCAGTATCAATTTCTTCAAAGCTGCTACAGTAAGCTGAGCGTTATCATTATGCATCTGTATCTTGGTAAACATATCCCTAATGTCTCCATCATATCGGATCTTTTGCATGGCGGCATATGCTTCATCCCTGGCTTCCGTATCCTCAAATCGTAATACGACATCGTTTTGATACATTGTCCAAGCCCCAGGGAATTTGACAATTGAAGCTTGTATTTCCCATTGGACGTGCCAAGCTGCCGCATATTTTTTGAGTAGTCCTCCTACCCAATTATTTAATTGTTCTTCCCTTATCTTCAAATTTTTCCGGTTGATCGTTGATATGGGTCTGAACGATAACCCACCTGGCTTCGAAATCATCACCAGGTTTTCCTTGAAAAGGATGAGGTTCCTTAAACTTAATTGGCTTAACCTCAGGTTTCCTTTTTCTTCATCTATGACATTCTGGCAGGTCTGTTCCTGATGGTCCTGGAGGCTCTGGTGGTCCCGGTGGTCCCTGAGAATCCTGGGGTCCTGGTAAATGTGGATCTTCTGACTCATCTCCGTCATTATCTCCATTACCATCAACATTGCCTCCCCTAATATTACCATACTGGTAACTGGCCACTATTTCTGTATCGTCAGAAGATATAAAAGATCCTTCACTACGAACTTGTTGATATCGACTTGGATGGATATTACTTGGTCCTGCATGTACTGACCTAGTTCTATGTGAGGTACTTTCCGATACCTCATAGCTCTCCATATGCGTAGTTAATCCAGTATTAACTTCCCGGATTTTTTGTAATGTTTCATCCATCGCTTTCATATGTTTGAGCAAATCCATCCATGTTGGTACCTCTTTCAGGAATTCCTGTATTCCTTCTATAACTGTAAATATCTCCATGTGTTGTCTTGAGATATTTTTGGTTTCCTCCTGCAAAGTAACTATTGCCTTCTTATGATTCAACAAAGTAGATCCCTGTGTTGGCTGCTGTTTAATCATATCTGCTACTTGCTTGTGTATTCCTTGAAAAATGGATCTGGCTTCTTGAACTATTACATTATCCTGTGACTGAAGGATAGTAATTCCAGCCCTCATTTCTTCAATTATTGCTTGTTGAAGGTGCACTTCTCCTCCAACTCCTGAGAGTTCTCCATCGATCTTGGCTTTCTCTGTATGTGATCTGCCTTCGACAATTTCCAGATCTTGTTGTACTGCGAGAGACTTGTCCTCGATTATTTCCTTCTCCTTGTTGCATGCCTGTACTACATGTATCATCTGCTGGGTGATCTGTTCCAGTTTGCCTTGCACTGGATCGGCTTCCTGCATTGAAACCTCTCCTTTTCCTAGCTCGGCCTCGCCTGGTTCTCATGCTTCTTGGATCAGCTTGAGTTGCTCCCTCGCTGCTTCCAGTCTCCTCTGGTAAGCTTGACACCATGCTGGTACTGCTTGTGCTGATGGTGACTTGTTGGAGCTCCTCTTCTTGACCCTCGATGACTTCTGAGCTGAGGTCTCGCTCAAATAAAAAAGCCTGCGCCTCGCAGTTGCCATCTGTTATGTGAACAGAAGGATGATTTATTGGTATTGTAAAAACCTCTGTTTGGTATAAGGATGGTTCGTGATGTTCCTGGTAAATCGAACACTCGCAGTTTTCTGTGGGACAATGGGTATGGCAGATTCCTCTAAACCTATATGATGCCTGTCCCTGAAATTGTCCCGTTCATACCAAAATATCACAACACGTGTCGTCATCGCAAAATTGACACCGTTCTTCCACTGTATTTCGGATATTTCTTCGAATGATGCACTAGAGATAATAACACTTGAACCTGGTGCAATGATTGGTGCAAAATCGGGTTCCGTCCAGAATGCAGCAATATCCTTGTTGAACATCCTGATAAGCGTTCATCCAAGCGTAGTGTTCAAAATATTATACTGTTACAGGGATATTCAGGCCCAATAATCAGTACAACATTTGTTGAACTAAATAAAGCTGCCTATCAAATCAATCGCCCTATCAACTTCTTTATCTTCCCAAGACTCAACCTCTGGACTAGTTCCTCCAGTATGACCTCACCAATCTACCTCCTCTGTCCAAACTTGCTCTGCGCTGAATTCTTGGAAGGGTAACAACCCTGCAGTGATTTACCTGTGAACTACATATCCGATGACGAGAACAATAGCGCAATATGAAAGTTCTCGGGAGATATGGGTCCAACTGTTAGGGGTTGTCCTTTAGCAGCGATAATGGTACTTGGTAGTTAATCAGATGATTACTTGTCACACCTAGTGTGTGACATACATAACACTTAATCATAATTCTACAAGTTGGCCAATTGTATGCTCTTTAGTGGGAGTCCATACTAGTCAGGTGATGTACAAGCAAATCAGCATTTGGTGACTTGTCGCAACTACCAAGCCTTACTCGGATGCAGAATCATTAGCAGTGCCTGTAGTGCTCATCATCATTCACCTTCCTGAAACTAGCGGGACAAGGATGGTTATCATGCACGGCAGTTGATAGTCAATATGCGATTAAAAGAACTTTGTACTCCTATCCCGTAACGGGCTAGGATCAAGTGAGGCATGTTCTGGTCAGGAGAATAGTCTCGACCATACCATGATGTAACTGAGGGAATAATGACATTGGCATTTGCCTAGAGCGAACACTACTCATTGACTAGAGTAGTATGGTTTGCAATGTAAATCTAGTATCGGATACGAGCGTACGTGTCAACATTGTACTGTGCTTTGGTTAGAGGCATATTATTGTTGCAATGTTGTTTTGCAGCGTTTGCATTCAGCTGTCGATACTGAAACTCCTCCTAATGGGCTTTCGTTCGCAAAATCTGGAAGTTGGCCTCATGACCATTCGATTGTCGGTAAGCTTGTTTAAGATCCATCATTGCTTTTTCTGGGAGTTCAGAGCGTACATTTAAGAGGTTACCAAGCTGGCGGATATGGTCAGAGAAGTGGTTCAGGTGACGCATCTTCACAAAGTTGAAATCCGATTCGTCGACAAGATGTTGTGCAATATCTGACTCGATCTGCATTGTATCTTCATCAACGTGACGACGCGTTGCAGCTGCAGAAAGATTGTTCCAAGCGGGGTCACTCTCCTGTTCCTCCTGTATGTCCAACGTAGGCTAGTTTTTCAAGGCTTCTGAGACCTTCATTGTAGATTTACTGGCACGGAATTGACTGAAAACATCCTTGTGAAAATAAAACTCCTCCAGATAATTGTCCATGTACTCGATTATAACCTCAGTCTGGTACCGGTACTGTGCCATAAGGTGAAAATAGGCTAAGTTCTTGACACACAACAGGGCTTCTGTGAAGAGAATCCATTGGCTATCTGAGGGGTTTAAAAGAGTCGCCGAGAAGACTGGAACAATCACATGCCCAAGTTGTTTCATCTCCTTACCACTCCATTGCGTCACCTAGCTATATGGCTTGTTGAATCGAGCAAAGCCAGGATATGAAGGCATCATTGCCCAGAGCTGTTTGAATTTGTCGATCCTGTAATGTTGCTCGAGGAACAATGTTACCCAGTCCATCAAACGCTTATGCATACCGAGAGAGATGGTATGAAGAATATCGGTTACGATACTAGTCGTCGGAGAGATGCATTTCATATTGCAGAAGACACCTTTTGAGGTTCCAACTACTCGATCTCCCAGATATTTTCTTGCTTCCCGTCAATCTGTCTCATCTCCCTGAGTCGCGGGAATCATTTGTTCGAAGTATAGCCAATTGTCTCGCAATTGCCACGACGATGAATTCCCTTCTCCAAACGATGATTTCGGTGCTTCGCACACAGGGCAATGGGGCTGCTTGATTGAGTGCAAGTGAATGTTTTTGAAGTAGTCAGGCGTCCGTGCACAGATGACAGGATAACATTGCTGCATCCGACCGTACGCACAAAGCACAGGCTTCACAGTGTTGACAAGCATGTCGAGAAGACGAACAATAGGGTCGAAGACCTTCCTTAAAACGTTTCGATTGTGGATTTTTCGTTCCTTCATGGCAGTTGTTTTTCCATGTCCTTTGAAGTGATATTTCAGAGGACCAGGAAGAAGCGCAACAAGGATGCTTGCACGATTTGAAGGCTTCGATCTAATCGTCGAGTCAATGTTTCCGAGAGTCGAATATACAGGCCATTCATTCTTGTCACCCGAATAGTTTGTAAGATGTTGTTAGGGGTTCTCCGCTAATAGAGGTATTGGTATTAGTCTACTCCGAGATCTACATAACGGGTTCTATAATACAATATAGTACATAACACCACTCTCAAAATGGAGTAGTCAGCTGCCATGAGTATTACCCTCACCGGGTGTTTACCTGCCTCGTGTCGATTTGACAGCAAGCCTCATTGCTGGCGGATTCATTGAAAGTTTACACACTATGGTAGAACTGATTTGATGATGCAATAACCTTGGCCAGTCTATAAGCCCTCAAGGCATATATAGATGCCAGTGATTTCTTACCACATTCATTCAAACTGAACTGAGGGGACTGGATGCAGCAGTTGCAGAAATGTAACTGACGTTGGCCAATATGCTATTAAGTGGGATCTCGAGCCAATCACTTGTGGAGCGGAACAACTTCGGCACTCCCAGGTCAATGTGAAAAGTCTCGGCCTAACCATGGTGTGTCTGATTGATGAAGACATTGGGCAGAGTCAATAAGCCCCAATAAGCTCCCGACTCTCTGGCAGAGAACAAACGAGTAGAGTCAATCACTAGCAGTTTGTTAATACTGGTGTGGTACGTCAAGTCAAATGTCGACAGAGCAATGGTGAGTCGCCACGTAAGCCTCTGAAGCAGATAAGCCAAATAGCCTATATGGTGAACGTTGTGTCTTAATTTATTAAGCAATGTGTTTAAAACCATCCAAATAGCCACGTCAGGCGACGGAGAGGTTTCCACTATCAGCAATAAACCAGTTGCAAGATATCTAAGTTGTAGTTACTGTTTGATTAAATCTTATCATATGATGATGGCCTGACTTGTCAGGGGAGTAACTCCTTAAAACCAATCAAACTATTAAATGATAACCTTTGGGATGCGTGGTCCTCTATCTAAGAGCCTGGCTCATAATAAACAAGTACTCTGTGATATGACAGCTGAGATCATGGCTAGGGTTCGGACATAAACTTCGGTAGTCCAAGAAACGCTATAAAAGAACGATAAGAGCTCCGGCTTGTGAAAGGGTAGCCCCATAGTTACGAATGATACCTACCTGCGAAAGACAAACCTGAAATATTATTAAGTTTCAAGTTCTTATTGTACTCTGAGTATCATTACCAAGTATAATAGTATTATCTATTAGGATTGTAAGCGGTTCCCCCGCCCCATGAAGAAACGAGAGTTTAATCACGATTACGATATCATTACAGACGCATTATTTCTATTGATACAAAGGTTCAGGAAGGAAGATAATACATTTGGGGCACAGTGTATCTGGTGGTTGGCAAGTATTATCCAATATACTGAAATACTAAAGTATTATTTCGAATACCAAGTATTCGCTTCAGATTACGTCAGGGACTCTATACGTACTCCGTTACTACATCAAGATGATAGCTCCTAATTCAGGGAGTCCCGCTGTGAATCTGCATTGTGATTCAGATATTGAGGATCAGTCATCCAAAGAAGAACTGCCAATTGATTCCCAAATCAGTAAGCATAATAAGTTGAACACAACTAGATCCGGACGAATATTCAAGAATAAACCAAAATACAAGAAACCAACTATTTTGCAGCTTGAGCACCGTTTCGGTAAATAAGGCAAGAATCAGAGAAGGTGTATGGGGATCGCCTTCGAGCGGAATATAAAGATACGTGAATCAATTATTGAGGGAAATTACGCAGAGATGTAATATTGCCGATAGTATCTGAACGCCAGATTTATCAAAGAAATTGTGTGAGAGATTTTGTGAAGAAAGGTGTCAATTTAGATTGCAGTATCATAGCGTAAAATATTACTGCTATGATATTAATTAATCATCCAGATGAAGTATATGGACATACTTTACGATATTAATTAATCACCGAGATTCATTATATGAATTACATTACGATAATAATTAATCACCGAGATTAATTATACAAGTTATATATATTGCCAATATTGTATCACACCCCGATACGATTTAGTTGCTATTCACCTAATAGCTTCTGATACAAAGATACATATTTGTCCTTTGTGTGTTTATGATCTGTATTGTTTATCAATATATTTTGTTTGGAGATACGCATAAGCAATCACGATAAGACTACGGCTTTGTACCTAACAACGTACTTAAGTATCTATTGATACTTACTTTAAGTATAGTTACTTAGTTGATAACAACCCCATAAAAGATGTGTCCGGTCTGAACTGCCGAATAAAGGGACAATTGAAGCTCTGAGCGGCCGACATAGCTAATTAAGCGGTCAACATCATCGTAGCTATGACAAAATTCAACTAACGTACCTGTTCATTCCACCACCAGTCACTTGATTTCAACTCTGAGTAGATACCTTCCTCAGCATCCTTCAATTCCTTTGCTGGAGCATGCGACATATGTTCCCTGAATGCAGGCTGTTGCCTGAGGAACTCAATGCATTCAACAGGATTGCGGTAAAACCAACGTGTGTAATCATCGTCGCGAAGGTTGTTTGGATCTGCCAAACGATTGAAACAAACTTTGCCACATTTCCAAGAGTCGATGCCCATCGTGTAGGACATTTCATTCAACATTTTGAATATTGTGTGGGAAGAAGTGAAGTCGCGGAAGGTTGCCATCGTAGGGTTCCTGAAGAGCTCGTTGATAGCCGCTCTGCTACAGTTGTGCTTGACGCGCCAGTGTGCTAATCGATACTCCTCCTCGCCAGAAAACGGTTACCATAGATCAATTTCATCATCAAAGATATCAAAATACACCTTACTAATAGGCTTGCCGGCTAGACTGTTGTCCAAGTGTGGAGTACCACAAAGCAGTGTCTGAACTGGAGGTTGCTCTGGATCGATTGACCCATGCTCGCAGTCGGCTTCTGTATCGCTGGAATCATCGTCGGAACGGTGAAGAAACATGTCGCGATGCACTTGATGCATGAAGGGAAGTAGAATACTATTGTGCTCGATCGCAACACCATCATCTGGCAGTTGTTCGGCTGATAAGTATACAATACATTCTTTGTGGTCGCGACGGAGGTGAGTGATGTAAGCGCCGATGTAGGAGTACGTCTTCAAGCAGTACAGACACTGTTGAGGAAGATCCATGTTTCGTTAGCAACATGAACTGTTGCAACAACGTTAAGAAGCCACTAGACTGTCTTTTAGCTACTCACACGGTTACAAGCCGGCTGGCCTCGGAAAATGCCATACCACGATGTACTGTTTTCAAAACGGGGTCCTACCACTCTCGTATGATTTCTGTCATCCTCCTTCGCACGTTTGCAAAGTGTTTACTCGATCTCTCAATATCAACATCCCTTGGATCTAGACAAGCGTACGTCATCTGCATTCAGCTCATCACGGCGATTGTTTTGCACCCTCATGAGACCCTCCTACCCCCATTGCCTGATTTATGGTTGTCACTTTATGTTAAGTTCGTACCTTACATGAACCGTGCATTCTCCTTAGATACTGACCCAGCGACGTCATTGCGTGGTACAAAAACCAGAGCATGGACAAACGAGTGACATATTACTGCAGAGCATGCTTTTAGTAGTCTGTGTGATGAACTTAAGCGTTCTGTCGACGAATCAGGGCGCTGAGATGATGCAAAGCAAACTGCCTCCTAATTGAATTGCAGCCAAGATGATGTTGCCGGAACAAGAAAACCCTTCAAGCCCATATATATATTTGCCGTGCTGCCCACCTTACTTACAATCTCCAGAACCTTCAACACACCCTACTCACCTCTGCTATGCCATCGCATCACCCTTAATGATATATTCAACACTCCCGATGCTTGTTTAGAGTAACAAGCATTCAATATCCACCACTCAATCATTGACCACCATTGAGAACTTAAAATATAATGTGATGCCTTCTGGTTGCCGGAATCAGTCGTCGCAGATGCTAATACAATCCAGATGCTGACTCTACAAATCCGCGTCTGGTCAGAGAACACCTGTGTTAGAGTCAGCCAATGGGCAGCAGAAACAACGGGAATTTGGCAGGATAAGGGTGGCTTGACAACATATCGGAGTGATAATGAAGTGACGGAGCGCTTCTGAGAGATCGCCCAGTCCATGGGCATCATCAACAAGCAAGGCGCCGGCCCCCAGCAATGGGATCTCCTAATCGATCGTTGAGTTACTTGAATCAGTGATCTGGAGTCCAAAGGGCCGCTTTGGAAACGGTACATGGCAGACTAGACTAACCTGGATGGTCAGAAACTCAAGGCAGCACTGGAAGAGTTCGTAGAGGTTGGCCCTCGCCGAAGGAAGAATAGGCTCGAAGTCACCCTTACTAAGAACAGGAAACTCATGCACGTTGATATTTATTTCATCGCCCCGATGATTCTTTTGCTCTTCCTGATAATGTGTAGATCCAGAAGACCACGAGGAAGGAGCCTAGGGTCACAGGTCTTCGATGATGAAGGTGCGTTGCGATGCCTCGAATGATTTCCCTGTCGAGACATTTGGTTTTACCATGTTACGGGGGTATTTAAGCCTCATAATTAATACAACATTCATTCGACTAAATACAGCCGCCTAAATACAAAGCCCTTCCTCGTCTTTCCCAAGACTCAACCTCTTATCTAGTTATACTACTAAGAGCTCACCCTTCCTCCTCGTCCTGCCACGGACGCTCGTCAGAGTATTCTTTGTTAGGTAATAACCCGGTAGTGATGTACCGGTGAACGTCGTATCTGATACCTATAGTAACCATGTAATATGAAAGCTGCCGGCAGATGTGGGTTGAACGCTGCTCGCTGAAGAATCGTATTCGATGGCTGAGGGTTTCGACGACCGCGTTGTGTGCGTATTGAGATTGTGTCAGTTTGAACGAACACATATAAGGAATATTCACGTATGTGAAATAAGGAAGTGATTTTGAATGTTTTGTAGATAGAATTCTTAATAATATTTCAAGGTGTTCTTCGCTTGTAATGTCTGATTGTGGATTGCTGTTAGAGCTTGGTTCTTCTCATTGTCGGGGACAATGTGAATCTTTATATAGTCGAGCCTTCAGGTCAAGTTTGCCTTCGGGTCATTGCCATGACACATGGTTTGCTTGATAGCTTATTGTTGATATCATCTTAAGTGACTCATTGATAGTGCCACGAATTCCCTCGAGGTTATCGTGTTCATGCATGAGGTGTTTCAATGCATTACACCCCCTGTATGGGTCATCCTCACGTCATGATATCATACGCACCAATATGCCAACTGAGAACTGCAACTTGGACAACTTGCTTCCCATTGGTTCAGTAGTTGGATCATCTGACCACGTATAGCGTTATCAGTGCTTATCGCAATTTATAATAACTCTGGGTTACTAAATGCCTCGCCTTTTAATTTGGCTATTTGGCAATGCATTCTGAGATTTAATCGGCGACCAACAGATACTCTGCCAACGTAGATTATGACACGTTGCTCTGACGTTGCAATGCATACCAACTCAAACCAATGAGTAGGTTTGCTTCTGGCCTCTTATCTTCAGCCAATGTCATTAATCACTCAGATACAGCATGCTTAGGTCTCGGCGCTTCCGTAGACTGAGGAGTGTTGCAGGTTTGATCCCTGTCGCTGTGCGACAAGGCCCGTAAATCCCCACGTACTCGCATTTTGCTTATCATATGCTGCATACGTAGTTGTACAAGTTTGCAACTCAACTGTATGTTGTCCCGCTAGATAAGTTGTAGTAAATGTGGCCAATAACTATGCGCACTGCTGAAGGTTTTTCACTTCCCAGTAATGGCGACATAGTTGCGTCATCATAGTTGAATCTGCTAGTGCGAGTTCTAACACGGCACTAATTGATCGAGACGCGGCTCAGGTGTAATCCAGCTAACAATCACCTGACTGACAAACAATGTGTTGCTCTCACAGATACGTGTTATGCAATTAAGTATCTGCTAACCAATCCGCATTGTATCATTACCACTGCTAGGTTGAACCCCTAACATACCATAGCCTGTGTGGATCCCGACATAGCTGGGAAGAGGGTTGGTGAAAACAATCCTCAGCGATTCTCATGGCACTGGCCTGGGGACGATGAATCGATACTTCCGATAGTTACATCAACCATAGTGCGGCCAGATGTGTAAAGGCAGCGATGCAATTAAGCATCCCGATGCTTTTTTGGGTCATTTATTGTGGCAAACAAGCCGACGGCACAGATGGTGCCCAGACGCCTATGCGTGGTGGCCGTAGCTACCTTCATCTGGATGCAATCCTCCCACCTCCAGCCGAGGACATGATCGACGATATCGGGCAGGATTCGGTTGACGCTGGTGAGACGCAGTGCCCACAACCAGTCAGCTTCCCGATGACCAAAACAGGCTTCCAAAAGTTTGAACGGAAGCTTCAAAAGAGGATTATCACACGGCAGCAATACCTTGAAGTCATCCGAAACCGTGCTCTTGGTCTCTTTGCTGATTACAGGCAAAGTGTTGTTGCCGTTGAGGATGTGGCTTGGCTACGCGAGTACAATCACATTGTGAATGCTCCAGCTGCAGGCTCTTTGGCTAATAGCAAGCGTACAAGCAGCTGCCCAGCTGCGAATTAGTCGTTGTGTAGATGGAATGTATTGGCTGGACGGTTGTTCAAGGATTTGCATTGTGGGTGGGAATTTTTCTGGCACTTTGCAGGGTGGACGGATGGGTGATAATTTGGAGTTTTCTGGTTAGGTTTTGGGTCTCTTGTTGGTGTTTTGTTTATTGTATTATTACATCATTCATATTCATGCACGAAGGGCTGAGTTGAGAATTCATGATGTTGGGATTAATCATTGAGACGTGTATTTTTGGGAATGGCATAGTGGCAGCGATACGACTCCGGGTATGGCTTTCATGTAATTCGTAGTCTGGTATGTTTACCCAGCAGAAGTTAGCCCAAATGATGAGTGAAATGCGAACCCTTTTTAGGTCATTGCGATAACGATTTTTGTCAAAGGAAGCAAATCAACAACCCTGCGGTGTGCTTGTCACCTGCCATTCTTAGTTCCGAGTTCCCGTCCATCCAAGGAGTTGGAAGTATGGGTGGCGGGACAAGCCACGATCCTTGAATCGTGGACAGGATAAACCCACTCATCACGACCATGCATTTAATCATATCAATATACTTTCTTTCCTTTACACAATGCTTTAATTCATTTAGTCTACATTCATTCTCATTTTCTTTAGTCACTCCTTTGATTTTTCGTACTTATCACTCGCTGGCTTCTTAAATCATGGCAAGAAGGCGCCGCACATCTCCTCCTCCTCTTCCTTCCAGCTCCAAGAGAAGCAGACGATCTATCCAGGACGAGGATCTGGATGACGATCTCAGCAGAATACTCCACAATCACAATGAACATCGAGATGACAATTCTGAATCCGAAGATGAGCCTCTACGGCGACCATCCAGGAATACAATGGGCAAGCGGCCATCAAAGGATTCGTTCATGTCAAGACTTGGAAAACGTGTTGCGGCAACTCAATTAACTCCTACGTTAGTGCAACCCCTACATCCTGAGCGTCGGTAGGTATATATTGTCTCTGTTAGGGGTTCTCTCCTAATAGCGGTAATGATACATGTTGACTGAAGCAAGTACACGTGACTACCATATAGAATTGGATACTATTAGTCACGAAGCAAAACACCTTCTTGCGTATCAGCTCATGTCATCAGTCAGACGGCCTTTAGCGGGGTTACATCTGAACCGTATGTAATGATTTGATAAGAGCAGTCTTATCAAGCAGATTCGCAAGATGATGCAATTATGTCGCCATTACCGGGATGTGAAAAACCATCAGCGGTGCGCGTAATTATTAATTACACCTACTATATCTTTGATTGCGGGACAACACATCATGACGACGGAAAGTCAGATGTGCAGCACGCGTTATGCAATATGCGAGTACGAGGGATCGTCGCACCTTATCTCTCAGAGATAAGGGTCGGTGCGCGCAACCCCCGGATGACAGAAGTCTGCATCCTAAGCATGCAGTGCGTGAGGGATTAATGGCATAGGCTGAAGATAAGAGGCCTGAAGGGACCCTGCTCATTGGTTTGAGTTAGTATGCATCGCAACCCGAAAAGGGTGTCATGATCTACGTTGGCAGAGTATCGGTTGGTCGCCGACATAAATCTCTGAAGCATTGCCGAATAGCCAAATTGGTATGGTGAGGCATTAATATCCACGCGATATTAATATGATGCGATAAAGCGCTGAGCAGTCACATTGACGTCAGTGTTCCAACTACTGAACGAACGATAAGCAAGATGTCTAAGTTGAAGTTATGAGTTGTCATAAGTTGGGTTTGATATCTTGCAGGATGATGGCCTCATACGAGGAGCGTAACGCTTTTAAACCAATCATGCATGAACACGATAACCAAAGGGAACTCGTGGCGGTAATCGGGGCAGTACCCCGAGGACGCTATCAAGCAAAACCATTGTCATAGTCATGGAAGTAGCGGCCAAAATTGAGCCAGTGAAAGACTATAAAGTACTCGCATTGTTTCCCCAACAATGAAAAGAATCAAGCTCTAGCAGCGAACAGTCAAATACCTACCAGCGAAAGAAGACCTTTATTTATTATTGAGTTTTTATGATACCTATATCTATTATTATATATATACGAATATATTAGCATAAGTACGGAAGCACCGTACCTTTAAGTACCCCTACGAATACGAATGACTATAACCTTCGGAAACGATCAGGACGTCATCGTTTATGCTCTCGAAAAAAATAATCTCTCACGCCAGAAGGAACCAGCAAATCTTCGCAGCAAATTGTGTCTGGTGGCTAGCATCTTTAATTGGCTTAGAGTCAGGATTGATCAGTTACATCGATACTCTCCGGAGCAGAGAAGAAGTTCGGTCACAAGATAAGACTAGCGAGGAAAGTGGAAAGGCTATTAGGCAGGATCAATATCAGACTTATCCGGACCTAGCAGCGCAATTCTCTAAAGGAAAATCTGTGTCGACAACACCTCGAGATCTTACGGAAGATCAACGACTAGATCGGATCCTCGATAGCGCAGAGAGAACCATTCAGGACTCCCTTGGAGAACGACTCCGGTTGCAATTGGATCGAGAAAATCCGTTACCGCAGACAAAGAGTCAACTTAGGAAGGTTAGGAAAATCAAACGTCTTCAAGAGGCAAAGAGCAAACGAGATATTGGAAGCAACCAACGACTCAAGAAATTACGAGCTACGGTCATCCGGAACCTTAGCAAGGAATAGGATCTACGGCAGTACTCGCTTATAAGTTTATATAAATCAACAAGTATATTAACAAAAGGCGCTGATACCCCCGTAACAGTCTCGGAGGAGGAGGATAAACACGAGCCTGCGCTGCTGGCATCCAAGAAGGTAACCAATTAAGCGTTTGAATGATTGAATCTGCCTGCTACTGTATATATTTACTAGAGGAAGGATTTAAATGAAGCCGGTGAGCAATTGCTTCCATGGACAGCTGGAAATCTGTAGTGATATGAGCCCTTTGTTGATGATATGACAGGCCTCATCGTCGGCACAGAATCCAATGCCCAGACAACCCTTTCAGGTGTTCCGGCGATGGTTGTGGCACCTGGGAAGCCGATAGCTATCAATGATGTGATGTTTGGGACTCCATTTGCCACGAATGCGGTGAAGACTGACCAGATTCATAGATGGTGGTATAAGGAAATCGCCAGGATTGATCGAGCCCAGAGAAACTCAGACCCTCCACGTGCCTAGATTTCAGTGGTAAATGAATTATCTCAACGATTGTTTTCATCGCTGACATTGTGCATCAGGCCCTAGCCAAGATTACTTGTTCCCATGCTGCAATGGTATACCACTGCAAGGCCTCAATTGACCGTATTTACGGATTTCGAACACAGTCACCTACAGAGATCCAGAAAATGGTAGCCTGGCTATTGGACAAGGACAGGTTTACATGCCCCACAAACGTTCATGAGGAAAGTTAAAAGATCCCGTCTTGTTTCATGGTTGTCTTGACGATCAATTTAGGAGTGCAAGTTTTGATTTGCAGCAACTGAAATTGTGGCTCTTATTCACGGGACATACTTCTACGGCATACGACAAATGGGAATGAAAGACAGATCATTGATTGACAAAATCAACCTGACATTCATTGCCCTCACCGCGACGGCCATCCACCCGTGTCTGTCGGCCTGGAAAATAGGCCAGTTCAGGTTGCCCCCAGAGTTTGGTTCAGGAGGTGGAGCACAAAGTAAGTGCTATACAAGAAACATTAATCACGCGTTTAATAATGCATGCACAGATGTATTTCGTCGTCTCGACGTGGATTTTTGTTCTTCCTCGCCAGAGGTTCAAGCCAACAAGATAGACAATATCTGCAGAATGATCCGCCGAAGGATCCACCCAACTGGTACAGACCCAGTGATGGCACAACCTCACAACGATCAGGGCAGCATTGATGAGGACTTCCCTGATTACCTCCCGGAGGAGCTGATACAGCAGCCCAACAATTCTTTGAATCATCTCAGGAGCTTTGTTGCTGCTACTGAAGTTAGTATGCGATTCTCAGCTGTTCTGGCTATGGGTGGGTCTGCCATCACCAGCAGCAGCCAGCCCATCCCCTGCAGCAAGAGCAACCGCAACAGCAACGACATCACCAACATGACCAGTGTTGAGGATATGGGATTAGTCGATGGAAGTACGATTGTAGAGGGCGCGATGTCGCGTGGAGGTTAGGAATGGTGTCAGTGATCGGATTTAGGATTTCCTTTGTGTGCTATTTTATTCTCAGTTTCGTCGATATATCATAATAGTAGTAAATGTAATAGCACTGATGGTTTACTGAAGTCTGATCTCAAACGTGTGAAATCGTAATCACGATGATGCATAACCCTCCCGCGACGAACTGCAAGCTACTGACGATCTTGTATCAACAAATAAAATATTGTGAACCACTTCTGCATGGTAACCATCATTGGTCAAATTAAGCCATGAGGGTCTTTGAAAACAAGACCTACATGTTTCATTAAACATATGGAGCGAGTAGTATCATCATCACGAGGACTAATTGAATTGGGCGACGTAGGAGTATGCTGAGAGATGATTTGTGATATTGCCAAAGGAAGTGTGAACCGTTTGTCAAGTGCTCGTTGTCAGATTTGCAAGTGTGGGTTCACTGGTCATGACACTTGAAAACAGCGTCGCGACTACTCAAAGAACACTCTGCAACAGTGAAGCAATGGGATATTTTAGGGAAACCTCGATTTCATTTTTTTGAGTTTGTGGGTACAATAAACCAAATAAATTTAATGAAGGAGATTTAGTTTTGCTGATGTAGGTCTTGACTCGTATCTTGACCGGGCAGTGCCCTGGTTGTTCTTATTGCCTGAGGCAATATGCCAGAGATCCCACGTACTTGCATATTGACTTTCGACTGCTGTGTCTGTGAGCCACGGTAATCTCGAGTTCAACCAGACATGACCAGCTAGTTTCTGGGATTATGAATGTGGTTGGCATCATTATGCTTGGCAGAAGTTTCCTTTGCTTGATCTGGCAATAACAATGCTTCATCTTAAGTGAATCCACTAAGGAACAAACTTACTTATTCAATCGACACGCGACTCCTAAGTACCACCGCCAAAGAAATCCGAACTGGCTTACTTGTGATGTCAAGAATAGGTGTTATGCATATCACGTGACTAGACCTAGAGTAACTCTGTAAGATGCATTCCTTTACTATCACAAGTACCATTATCGCTGCTAATGGAGAACCCCTAACATGACCCCCTTCTCTAGAATGGGAGACCACACCGGTGCTCTGTCATGACATGTAGAAAAGCAAACGAAATACACCTCAACTTACCAAAGTAAAACAAACAAATGAAAGAATGAAAATCAAGAATTAAAAATCAACAATCATATATTTTCTTTTTCTTTACATATTGTCCATCTTTTTCAATTGTAGGATTCGTACAGTAATAATCATCCAACAATTCTAATGAGCTTTATAACACATTCTCATACGTTTCCCAGGTATATTCATCATCAGAATAACCTTGCCATTTTACCAAACTAACATGCTTCTTTGCATCATTGTCTGATGGACTGCTGGCGATAATTGACTCCATTGTCCATTCTGTGTTGTCGGCTTCAATTTCAATTACTTCATTCTTCGGGTTTGTTCCTCAGTAACTTTCTAATTGGGTGATATTAAATGTCAGATGTATCTTCCATGAATCCGGCAAATTAAGAGTATTATATTGTCCATTTTTTCCTGTAGCTAAAACCTTGAATAGTCCGTGTATCTTGTCTTCCAACTTCTTACACGTATGCTTTGCTTGAATATTCTTTCCGTTTAACATTACTAAATCTCCTTTCTTGAATAGTTCAATTGGATTCCGTTTGTTGTCGTAGTATTATTTCATGGCTTCACTAGATACCTCCAGTTGCTTGGATAACTTGGGATTTATGCTTGTCAGATAATGCGCATATAGGTCGGAAGCTGGATTGTTGAGCTGTATCTCTGGAGGCCAATTCAGACGAGGTTCGAATCCATATTTAGCGTGAACGGGGGATATTTTCATTGCTGAATACTTCGAATGATTATATGGATATTCGGCCACAGCTAAGTTAGATGCCCAATCATTTTGTTCGTAGTTGCAATAAGACCTATGATAGCTGGCTATTATTTGGTTGATGTGTTCAGTCTGGCCGTCCGTCTGAGGACAAAAAGCTGTACTCATGCTTCTCTGAATTCCCAAATAGTCGTAAAGATCCTTAAAGTATTGTCCAGTAAACCTTCCATCTGGATCCGATACTACATTTTGTGGAAACTCTTGATACTTCCAAACGAACCCGAATTATGCTCATGCGACGGTTGGAGGGTCCATTTTAGCTATCGGAATAAGATGAGCCATCTTGGTAAATCGGTTCACTATGACCACGATTATTGTCGCTCCTTCCAACTATGCATCGATGGTTTTCAAGCCATTTCTAATGATTGCACAAGTCCATGCTTCACATGCCTCGGACTTTTCGTTCTTTGACAGTTACCACACTCATTGCAATACTCCCGACCTTCATTTTCCACATTTGGCCAATAAAATTGTCTCATGATTAGTTCCATGGTTGTCTCTCTGCCGATATGTCCAGCAACTTCAGAATTGCGCTGTGAATTCAATTTTCAAGTCCTCATTCCTTCTGGCGCATATACACTATTTTTCCAACATAGAATATCATCCTTCAATTGATAATTCTTATCAATATTATCATATCCTGCTTTCAATTGGTTGCAATTATTTTGGTATTCCTGGTCGAGAAACTCTTTTTCCTTATTCCAGCTGATTGCTTGGGTAATAATTGCTCGAACTCCATTTCTCCTATACATATCTTTTCGAGGTCTTCATGCACCAATTTCATGGCTCCTACATCACCAAAAGGTAATTATGTCACTGGGAGCCTCTGGGAGTGTCTGAGAGCTGTCAGACCAAAATCCCAGGGGGGTCAAATACCAGAGTTGACTGGACCGACACATTGGCCGTCAGGTGAACCTGAGAGCACCTGGGTGCACCGGAGACAAGACTGGGAGCACCAATGACAAGCCTGGGAGCACCGGCGACCAGACTAGGAGCAACTCAAATCACTGGAGAGCAGTGTGGGAGAAACCACATCATCTTTGGGAACACTGCTGGTGAACCTGGAAATCATAGCTACTACTTATTGTTCAATGATTTTTAAAACTCAGGTATTCAGTTTGTATTCTCATCCATGTATCTATGTATCTATATAGCTACCCATCTACAGAGGGTATATCTGGAATGGCTGCAGGCGGTGCTTCAGAGCAAATCAAGGTGTGCCTGAAGATGACGATCGAGTGAACTCAGAGATACACTTGGAGGCCATAAGCGAGATAGTTTAGAGAAGCACTGGGTGCGAGTGCTCGAGTGAACTCAAAGATGCACTTGGAGGCTGTACTGGAGCGAGTTTGGAGATGCACTGGGGGGCAAAGATCAAGCGGTTTTGGAGATGCACGTGGAGGGCGTAATCAAGTGAGTTTGGAGCTGCACATGGAGGCCGAGATCCAGTAACTCAGAGATCCACTTGGGGGCCGTGATAGAGTGAGTTTGGAGATGCACTTGGAGGCCGAGATCAAGTTGAACTCAAAGATGCACTTGGAGGCCATGATTGAGCGAGTTTGGAGATGCATTTGGAGGCCGAGATGGTGGAACTCAGAGATGCACTTAGAGGCCGAGATCAAGTTGAACTCAGAGATGCACTTGGAGGCCGTCATCGAGCAAGTTTGGAGATGCATTTGGGCTGCTGAGATCAGGCGACTCAGCGATGCACTTGGAGGCCGTGATCAAGCGAGTTTGGAGATTCATTTGGAGGCTGCAACTGTGTAACTCAGAGATCCACTTGAGGGCCGTGATCGAGTGAGTTTGGAGGTCTACTTGGAGGCGGTCGATAGGAGGCTATCCAGGTGCTGAGACTCCATCCATGGGTTAGTTAACATGTAACGGTGGGAATGTGATGAGGTGACTGTACCTTTGAGCTCTCATGGAGAGCTGGCTGGTGGCAGTTGATCTTGTAGGGAGGCATGATGGAAGCTGAAGCCACATTCAGGGGTCAAATCGTAATCGTGAGAATGAAGGGAAGACAGACAATCATGGGTGAATGCTGTACTCAGTGTATGCTGTACTCGGTCTATGCTGTACTCAGTGTCAACTCATGATCATGGCATGGAGAGAGAGAAAGGGACAACTTAACTTTGTGTTCTGCGATGATGGTACAGAAAGAGAGATGGAGGATGAAGATTGAAATGATACGGAGGATACGAGCGGATATGAGAAGCCAGGGTACAACTGGCCTCATTGGGTTTAAAAGTCCTCGTATAGGCGTTTTTACACACCGGATCAGGCATAGTACCTGACATATCCGAAGTGGTTAATTGACCCGCACACGAAATTCTCTTAAGTTCCAGTTTCTCATGATGATTTCCCCCATCTCCTGTCATCTCTCTCTTCCTCTACCATCACCTAAGAACACAAAGTGAAGTCATCCCTATCTATCTCTCCATGCGCCGATCATGAGTTAACACCTAGTACAGCAGGCACCGGGTACTGCATATGCCGAGTACTGCATCATCCCAAGATTAACTGTCTCCCACTCCCAGCCCATCTCTCATCTCTTGGCTAATCTTATTGTACTCAACTCTCTACATTCCCACGATTACGAGTCCACCAATCAATAGAGCATCAGCTGCAGTCGCCCCTGCCTCCCGATCTACCGCCTCCAGATGGACCACCTCCAAGTACTCCTCCAATCTCGATAGATCATGACCTCCATGTGCATCTCCAAACTCACTCGATCACGGCCTCCAAGTGCCTCTCTGAGTTTAACTTGATCTCGGCCTGCAAGTGCATCTCTGAGTGACTCAATCTTGGCCTCCAAATGTATCTCCAAACTCACTTGATCTTGGCCTCCAAGTACATCTCTGAGTTACACGATCTCGGCCTCCAAGTGCATCTTCAAACATGCTCTATAACGGCCTCCAAGTGCATCTCTGAGTTATTCGATCATGGCCGCCCAGAGCTTCTCCAAACAGGCTCGATCACGGCCTCCCAGTTCATATCTGAGTTCAACTTCATCTCGGCCTCCAAGTGCATCTCCAAACTCGCTCTATGTCAGCCTCCAAGTGCATCACTGAGTTCAACTTAACCTTCGCTTCCAAGTGCATCTCTCAGTCACACAATCACGGCCTCCAAATGCATCACCAAACTCGCTCAATCACGGCCTCCAAGTGCAATTCTGAGTTCCACTTGATCTCGGCTTCCAAGTGCATCTCTGAGTCACATGATCATGGCCTCCAAATGCATCTCCAAACTCGTTCAGTCACGGCCTCCAGGTGCATGTCTTAGCGTAACTAGATCCCGGCCTCCACGTGCATCTCTGAGTTACATGATCTCGGCCTCCAAATGCATCTCCAAACTCGCTCAATCACGGCCTCCATGTGCATCTCTGAATTCAACTTGATCTCAGCTTCCAAGTGCATCTCGGAGTTACACGATCGCGTCCTCCAAGCGCATCTCCAAACTCCCTTGATCAACTCCTCCGAGTGCATCTCTGAGCCCAACTTGATCTCGGCCCCCAAGTGCATCTCTGAGTTACACGATCTCGGCCTCCAAATGCATCTCCAATCTTGCTCAATCACGGCCTTCATGTGCACTAGATCTCGGCCTTGAAATGCATCTCCAAACCCACTTGATCACGGCTTCTATGTGCATCTGTGAGTTGCTCGATCGCGGCCTCCAGATGCATCTCCAAACCCGCACGCTCACAGCGTCCACATGCATCTCTCAGTTCAGCTCGATCACGGCCTCGAAGTGCGTCTGTGAGTCCTCTCAATTCGTGTCTCCAGGTGCTGCTGCACTTATGCTCCAGTACCGTCTGCTACCAGATTAGCCGTATGTACATATATTGATAGACTTAGATAGATAATACATGCCATAGTATGATGTAGTGAATCTTGTGACTATAACAAAGACGAATCTGATACACGAAATGTCTTGTATTTATGGAACCCTAACAACCACCACATTTAGAATACGGCACTCAGTCTCCCGCAGAGCTGCGCAGAGGTCTCAGGCTGCTCTCGAAGTCTCTGCTGCTCCAAAATTTCACTATCCTATAAGTCAAATATCATAGCATCTTGAATGCACCTACATAAATGCAGGTGCTTTCAGGAGCACCTGAGAATGCTCATGCAGAGTCTGAGAGCACTTTGCTTAGCTCTAGGGGGGCCTACATCAGCAACAATTCTACATTCCATCAGAAACACCCGGGTGTTCCGGACGGCTCGGACGGCTCTGATGGAACGTCGTACCCTCTGACAGAGAATTCCACGCTTCCCGTCGCCCAGGCGACGGGTTGCAGTGCATACATACCTCTCTCACTCATCAGCACAATGTATTTTGGTCACTGGAAGTGTCTGAGAGTTGTCGGACCAGAATCACAGGGTGGTCAAATCGCAGAGTTCACTGGACCGATGTACTGGTCTTCAGGTGCACCTGGGAGCACCCGCGAGCACGTTGAATCACTGTTGAGCAGTCTGGGAAAAACATCTTCTTTGGGAATGCTGCTGGTGCGCCTGGAAATCATAGCTACTACTTATTGTTCAACGATTTTCAAAACTTTTGCATCCTCATCCCTTTATCTCTGTATCTATATAGCTACCTATCTACACGCAGCATATCTGGACTGGCAGCACGCAGTGATTGAGCGCAAGTCGAGGTGTGCCTGAAGATGACGATCGAGTAAACTCAAAGATACACTCCGAGCTCGGGATCGAGCGAGTTTGGAGATGCACTTTGAGGCCGTGATCGAGCGAGTTTGGAGATTCACTAGGAAGGCGAGAACGAGTCAACTCAGAGATTCACTTGGAGACCGTGATCTATCGAGTTTGGAGATTCACTGGGAGGCGGTGATGGAGTGAGCTTGGTGATGAAATTATTGACCGAGATTGAGTGAACTCAGTGATGCACTCCGAGCTGTGATCCAGCAAGTTTCAAGATGCACATGCAGCAGGCTATGATCGAGGGAGATTAGGGGAATACTTGGAGGTGGTTGATCTAAAGGCGGTCGATGGGAGGCTCGCCAGGTGCTGAGACTCTATTCATCAGTTAGTTAACTCGAAACCGTGGGAATGTGACGAGGTGAATTTACATTTGAAGCTCTTATGGAGAACTGGCTGGTGGCAGTCGATCTGTAGGGAGGTACGCCAGAAGATAAAGCTACATTCAGGGGTCAACTCGAAATCGAGTGAATGAAGGGACAGAGAATCTTTTGTGTATGCTGTACTTGGTGTATGCTGCACTCGGTGTTAACTCATGATGATGGCATGGAGAGATAGAGAGGGATGACTTAACTTTGTGTTCTTGCAATGATGGTAGAGTTGTGGACGAGAAAGAGAGTGATGGGGGATGAAGATGAGAACGATATGGAGCATACTGTTACGGGGGTGTATAACCCTAAGTAACTTTACTTAGTCAAGCAAGTACTTATAGAGTTCATGGCCGTAGATTCTATCACATATCGACCAGTATGCAGAAATCGTATCTTTAGGAATATACTGGAGGTAATTCCTCTGCTTCTTGGATAAAGGTTTCGCCGGAATCTTTCCTTCCCTTGAACTCCTCAATAGATCAGGTGTCTTCCTAAGTGCTTTTCTTTCCTTCCGGGAGTCACTGATGAACTTCTCAGTCTTCTTAATGATTCATAATTCCTGATCTGATTCAGAATCACTAAGCTCTGAACCGCGAATGTCATGGATCGTATTATTGATTTGATACATTCTATCAGAATGGATATGGCTCTATTCGTGGGGAGACCTAGGATCCTCTTGAATATCTCGAGGCGTTACCGCTACTTCTTTTTGGTATCGGTTTGTATCAATGGAATGATCACTTTCCTGCGCTTGAGGTGGGGCCTCGCTGGCCAAGCATATTCTTCTATCTTCTTGAGAAGGTAGTTCGGATCGTACTTTCAAATTATCAATATGAACAATCAATCCTTGCTGTAATCCTATGATTGAAGATATCCATCACATAGTTTGGGCCAAGAAGATGTATTGATTGTCTCTAGTGTAAGAGATGATCTTCTCAAGCGCATATACAATAACGTCGTTATTGTTTTCAATGGTAATCGCCATTCGTCATGAGAACTTCCTCAAGGTGCGGGGCTGCTGCTACATAAAGCTAATAGATTTTTAATAATATAATAGGTATCATAAAAACGCAATAATCAATAAGGATATTCTTCCGCTGGTAGGTGTACCTTCAGGTGCACCTGCTAATGCGTGCTGACGATCCTTGGCTGCAATCGCTAGGTACCAAGCGTCTTCAACCATCGAGTACTTGTCATCAGATATTATTGGCCAAGGATTCTTTGTGAATACAATTGCCTCCATAAACCTTTTCGCTGCATCAAAAGTGCCAGTTTGGTGTTGGGGAACGTTCTGATCACTACTAGCCTTGGGTTGTGAAATATTCTGGTCTCTACTAGACTTGTCGGGATGCACCAGTGCCCAGGTGGATGGTGCACGGTCAGACTAAGAAAATATGTTGAGGAGCGAAGACTTTTGGCGTTTGAGCGGTGGTGTTGCCATTGCCACAGGTAGATTTCGGGAATTTGGAAGTGGAGGGCGTGCAATGACAGTATAGGCATGGCTCCATTTCTTTGGCAGTGGAACCCTTGTAGTGCGTAATGACTTATCCCGGTGCGCCTGACCTACATAAAGGACCACCTGGGGATGATCCAAATCGTCTTTGTCGATGTCGGGTGATAAGGTGGACTCTCCGGTGTCCTCACTGTCATCATCACCATTCTCCTGATCGGTCTCGTCATCCTGATACATTAATGAAATCGGCGATATTAGTTATCCGCAATACGATGCATGAAGGCAGTGTATTGGAAGTCAAATATTTGATAGACTATGATGATTGGTTGCTTTCTTGAATGCGAGTGCGGTCTCTAGGTGTGCTTCTTGATTCTTCTGTGAATAGTGATTCCTCACCTGGGTGGGTGTAGGTTCCATTTGCTGTAATGAAGATCTAAAGTTGGAGTATGTGGGAGAGAGTGTAAAAGCGGGAAATATAGGATTAAGTGCAATACAATAACGGGATGAATGGTGCAAGAATTAGCACATAGTCGAGCAGGATGCAATTCGTGGCGCGGCTGAAAACGGTTCTGGAGATATGACTTCAATGGTTTATATTTAAATTGAGGACGGCAATCCATGTTGCGATTTCGGATATTGTCAGGTGCGCCGGAATGGATGGATTCCTAATGCCGAATGTTAGCAACTCCTATGAACAACACTCTGTACGGATGCAAGAATTGGAGGTTGGCTAAAGCCAACGCACATAGAGAATTGAACCAGACGCACCAGAAGATAACTCACGACATC
>Ga0307512_10001747_pt1 | contig 29653 bp, 34 predicted proteins | sample 14_EM_MG_FD_200267 | JGI IMG/M metagenome (GOLD analysis project Ga0307512, IMG submission 200267) | Populus trichocarpa ectomycorrhiza microbial communities from riparian zone in the Pacific Northwest, United States - 14_EM | ecosystem: Host-associated > Plants > Roots > Unclassified | place... | reverse complement strand
CCTTCAACACAGCACATCCCATCTGGCGCTCCTCTTGTCCCTGGTAGCTGGTCCCCTTTTTCATCCAACTATACCATATTGCCTTTCAAACGCCAGTTTAGATTCGCAGCTAGCTAACATCTCATGACACCTTTGTCAGATATCACAAATCGAGCCACACGACATTGGAATTCAATTCCAGCCCCTCACCAGGTATGAATAATCAGCAAATACAAAGAGCGCCTCCAGCTTCCTGGCGCCGTTGATGAATTATGTGTTCCTGGTTTCGTTGGCCCTAATGAAATTGGAGAAGGAGTGGATGACATCGACACCATGTTTGATGCATATCATTTGACTGTTTAGTCGGGTCATTGTTTCGGTGTACCTGCGTTTATGTTTGAATCACTTGCCTTTTACTTTGGTACCATAATGTAGCGAAGCAATTAATATAGTGTTGAAGAAGATGGTAGCTAGTATGATTCGGAATTGATAATGAACAATAATCCATGCATCATCTTCGCCGTGGAGGGAAATCGATTGTTTGCGGTCATCTGGAGAGTCCCAGATAATGCCTGCAGCCCTCCCAATGAATATCTATTCGAATCCAGGCATCTCTCAGAGTGTGTTTGTGATTTCCGCGTTGGTTCGGCGACACTTCCAGGTGCACCCAAAGTCCTCTCCGGCGCTCCGACGTGTTCCCAAACTTATCAGAATCACTCCCAGTTACTCCTGTGCCAGTCATCAGAGATCCCAGTTACTCTGAAGGCCAGCCGGAATGCCCTCCTAGGGTCTGAGACTCTCCTGAAATTGACGCTTCTAAGTTTACACTCCACATCCTCTCAGACACTCCTGGAGTCTTCCAGAGACTAAAATACATTTTGCTGATGATGCCTCAGCAATGTAATCGCTCAGCGGAGCACCGGCGCCGGGGTATGTTTCAGTCCACGGCAGAGGAGGAGGCAGTGGTTGAGACTCCGAGTCCGCGACGTTTTCAACGTGTTTGAGGTAGGGACATGCATCCAAGTTTTCAACTGAATCTTTGTTAGCTTAGAATTCACGATGCTGAGCAGGTTCAACCCATCGGGTCACGCTGCGAATAGTCAGATTCATCTGGCATGCAACTTAAAGCTGTTCAGGATGGTGTAATTTGATAGGTTTAAGTCGCCAGCTGTCTGAGGTGAACTTCTTCCAGCATGAAATTTCAGGGCAACGAAAAGGGGTCTTCACTGGCATTGTCGACGACACGCGCAGAGTGGAGTATTTACTGGAGACAGGGATGAAAGTTGGTGCTGGGCCTGAGCAGTCTGGTGTGGGTATAAGCTCAGCTAACTTGAGAGATTTATTGAGCCTCAACAGCATCACAAGGAGGTTCCTTACATGCCAGGAGTTGCAAAAACACTTCATACGCGATGACCCATAATACTATTGACAAAATACAAAATACTCCCTGAGCGATCCAACAACCTCGCAACATGTGTAATGATCAATGCCTGAGATAAATTGATTGGAACAAAGGAAACGAACAAGCCCACAACCCCTAACCCAGACGATCCGTAATACAAAACTATCCTAAGCAAACAAAACACCTCCACATGTGCCTTGATCAGTGCCTGAGATAAATAGATAAAAGCAAAGGAGACTCACAAGGCTAGAACCCAACCCTAACCCGAACGCACGCCCCCTCTGCAACACGAGCCCTGGTGTACTCCTCGACTACCCACACATCCTGGCGCGCCTCAGATACAGGAACATCAGAGAGAGGGACATCGGGGAGACTGTCGCCACGTCCCGATTCGGCTAGTAGCTGCTGATCCACATTGACATCCGAGGTGTTTCTGGCTGCCTCATCTTCTCACAGAGTTGGCGCCGCTGGGCGAGGTATTTGTGGCATCAGAAGCCCCAAAAACTCCAGCCCACTGAGGGGATGGGTCACCGGAGTTCGTGGTCGTGAGCGAGGCTCCAGGATTTGTGGCCGTGGGGAAGGCGCTGGAGGTTGTGGTTGTGGGGTATACTTGCGCATCTCCTGGCCTTGCCCAGGTGGCACCGGTGGCTGATTGTCTACCATGCTATCAACATGGTCAGCCAATGTATTTACCATCTCTCCCGTGCCAATCGTCCGAGGTTCTTTGCCGTCATCCTCATCCTCATCCTTATCCTCATCCTCTTCCTCCTCTTCCTCCTCTTCCTCCTCATCTTCCTCCTGTTCAACTTCCTCCTCTTCATCGTCACCATCCCTTTCCATATCCACATCGCCGTCCAAATCAACGCCGTCCGGTGCATCCTCATCATCCTCCATGTGGATATCCACATCAGAATCCTGTTCTGAGTCATATTCGCCGCCCGACTCCTCGGAAGTGTCAATATCAACATCTGAGGAAATTGACATGGCTGACGATGCTTCCGGCTCTAAATATACCCGCTCTAGTTAGCCCTACGTGTCCCATTCCATTTGCTCGCTGTTGCCTGTGCACCGCTCTGCGAGCTTTCTCCACCTAGGGTTTGTTGAACAATACCTTTCCCTTTCCTGTTCCCATTCCCCTTCCTGTTCTCCTTCCCCTCTTCCGTTGCCTTCCCCGTCCCCTTCCCGTCCTCAGTTGCCTTCCGTTTCCTCTTCCCACCCTTCGTTCGCCTCCGCTTCCGGGTTCCTTTCTCACCGCCCTGCGTATCCTCCTCACCCTCACCGTCATCAGTGTCATTGCTGTCGCCTGGACTGCTCCATCCACCGCTCGGCGGTCCTGGATCCGCGCAGTTCTCATCTTCGTCAAGCTCGTCGATTATCTCATCCCAATGCTGTCGTCCAATGGCCTGGAAGTCGCCTGGCTTGTACTGCCGGCAGCTTGGCGGGTCAATCTTTGCCGTAAAGTCATCGCTACCAAACCACGAGAATTGCTCTCAGGTGCTTTCAACTATGCCCAACGTGGATGTCTGAAGATTGGAGCGATCAACTTGATCCCCGAAGGCGCGGGGGTTGTCCCACCTCCACTTGTTTATTTGGTCGCGGGATTTGTGACACAGTTGCCCCATATATGAGCGGAAGGCTGCTCACCACTCCCGAAAAGGCGAACTCCTGCTACTGCAGTGCGGCCACATCCGCTGGAATTGTGAAATTTGGTGAGTTGTGACTTCATCAAGAATGATTATATCATAAAAGAGGTCCCATGCCCACTCATCCTTGACACCACGAACAGTGTATATCCGTATGAGTCCACGGATGTGTTCCGAGATGAATGTCGAAATATGGTCCTGATCCAATGACAGGCGTAGATTCATAACCGTGGTCGGCATCTTTGCCCTAGTCTTCCCCTGTCCTTTGCGGCTGCCCGTTGGTGCCATCACTGTGAGTTGAAGATAAATCTACATCCGAAGCTTTAGCATTATGATACAGTTGCATGTAGCAGACGGAAGCCCCGAGGGAAAGAAGAAAGTTGTGTAGGGTATCAGGTGTGTTTTGGAATGAGAGGCGTTGTTTTGGGCAAGTGACGTGATGTTCAGATAGTTCAGGATGCTGGCGGTGTGTATAATACGGGCGGAACAGAGAATGGAGGTATAGGCGGGAAGAAGAGATATATATACTCGAGTTCCAGCGATTTCTTGGTTCAACTTGTGAGATATGAGACTTTTGATTCAGATCCTGGGTTTTTCGGTTAACAAATACTAAACGGCCTGGCATTCATGTTACAAAACCACCAGGCACCTCACAAACGACAAGCCTCCAGACGAGATTTAGTACTCGCAGTGAGGACTGTTTACAACACCGGGCATTGCTTTTGCATCGCATGCCACTTTTACCGCTCAGACCTCGTGCCTTTCGGAGCAAACAGAGTAGTTCTCAGGTTCTCCCAACAATGCAACCATCCAACACGGCTACAAAAACTCCTAGCAGTGGAAAAAGGACACGCAACTGATATCATAGGGTAGAGAATACATCATGCTTCGATTTGCGATACTTATAGCTCTGCTAAAGGCGGATTTACACCGGGAAGCTGAAGATATACACAATCGATGGTTCAAAGTATTGTCCCACGAACGACTGCAATTGTATGATAATCACCTTAAGAAGGCACAACCACCCTTCAAGCGGTGCAAATAGACCTTCAGACGCTGCTGTTACAGTGAATATCTATGCTGAGTTCAATCTGAGTTTAATCTGATGGCAGTAAACCTCATAATGGATTGCGTTCCAAGGGATCTGGTCCCCGAGTATCGTCACGGGCTATAGTGATTCAGAGTCTAGGCCACTAAAAACTGCGCCTCCCATTTTTGTTGAATCCCTCCCTGGTCGCTCAAATAGGAGTCTACCTCACCTGCTGTTGCATATGCATGCAGAGGGAATTATTCCTACATTCTTAACGTTGAACTTCTATATCAGACTATGCCTTCCCAAAGCTCTCACCCTGACAAAACTACTGTCGTACGAATGGTTCAGAAACGATAAAAGCCTAGTCCTTGGGGAAATTGTGAGCTTCCCCCTGCTAAGAGACGCGTTACCACACCGGCTGTCGAGGGGGATACCGCTCCTGGAGGCAGTTCCATACCCTCTACAATCCATGGTCAGAACTGAACCCCCTGATCTTCGCTGAACAATTCTGGCGTGGCAGATATCACTCAACGTGTGACTTCCACCCCGGCCGGTATACATTGACGCTCAGTTAATACTCCAACAGCTGCACCGGGTACAAGCAGTCGTAGTACACCAGCACCCAGACGAACCTCACAGGCAGACTCAACGCGTCGCATTGTATCCAGCCTCGCATCCGGCATTGCTTGCACTCCCACTCCTCTCAGCTGTCTTGATGACCTGCCTACCCCCATCCGCAATCTAGAAGCCCGATTGATCATTACAAATCCACTGCGAACACGAGCTACACAAATGAATCAGTTACAGAGACTGTCGCAATTGCAACTGCAGACTGTGTCTACACCTCAATGTATCATCTCCGGCGGTCACAGCATCCGTCGATTCGGTCACTCAGACAGGACACGTCTTGTATTTGCAACCTGGCGACTCATGGAGCTCTATATGTCGAACAGACGGCCAGTTATGAGCGCAAGTGACTTGGAGATGGTATGTTATGCAACACGACACGTTGAGAACGCATTCGCTGAAGCCCCACACTGGCAGATAATAGAGAAGTACTGGAACACCGCTATGCAGCAAAACAACATTTGGTCCATAGCATTTGAGGCGTGCACAAAGGAGATCTTCAAAGAGGTATGCTGGAGCAACGGCCCACATTGGATAGTACACGCTCGAACTGGTACCAGGTTCGAGCACAAGTCGACAAAGTTAAATCCCATTTTGTTCAATCAGCAAGGGACAATATAGCAGAGCTATATGGTCTCCACCGCTTTTAATCCAATGCAGAGCGTTTGGAATTCATTGATTCCCTTCTGGTAGCCAGTAAGTATCTTTTTCCTGTGGCAGAGCATGTGGAAGGTGTACGCTGTCCAAATCCAACGCAGAGACTGTCGAAAGCTGCAAACAAATGGTCAGCATCCACTTTACTTCCTGGCGGAAGCAATCCCCGGGTTCATCTACATCAAATCTTATCATCGGGCGAAAAACCGCGGCATGTATACTGATGGAGTTTATCCTTCCATTGTCAATGACAAGGAAGGTCATATACCCTCGCCAGTGATCATGTTTATCCTCACCGCATTGCGCAATGCTCTCCTGGAGTGGCAAAGGAACAAAGGTGCTCCTCCGAAAGCTTCCAAGTCAAAGCTGAAAGCGAACAGACCTGATCACTAGAACTACTTCAACAACAAGAACGACAGTGGTAAGGACACATCCTCCGGCGCAGGAATGGGTCGCTAGTTGTTAAACTTGCCTCGCGTTGTAGACACATATACATTCTTGATGACTACCTGGAACACACTATCGGAGAGCTACCAACAGAGGATGAATAACAACAGTCTTGCTACAGTCAACCGTCAGATCCAACAGGCGAAGAACCCAGCGCCTGCCGAGGTCATCAGCACGGAAGCAGCGCTCGTTGACAGTGCTATTCCTCATGACTATTTGACATCCGAGCTGGGGCTTGAGGAGCCTGAGATCAGAAGCACTGACCGAAATATCCCGATCGACAATAATTGTATAGATGATGAACTGCATTTCCGGATGCCAGTGGGCAGCAACAATTACGACAATGAAGGTGATGAAATTGACAAGAGCGATGCCATCCCCACCGCCAGCCAGCGACGATGGGCCTCAACTGCCCTCGAGAAGTGTGACCTGTGAACCACTGATATCGACGGGTATGAAGGGGACGATGGTGACGATATAGATGACGATGAGGAACAAGATGCATTGCAAGCCGATGATGGATCAACGCAGAATTTGGAGGACTGAGGGCATAGTACTAGAGAGTGTGAAGATTGGACAGAATATTTCAGACCTGTAAAATACGATAATGGCGGAGCAAATGCAACGGCAAGCGATGTATCCGAAAGGAAGACTGTATTGTACTAAGTAATAAAATTTCAAAGTTCAACATATATGGGACGGTGCGGCATCCAATAAATACTAATAGCAAACCGAGAGGTGAAATGTGGCACTCGGCCGGAAAAAGGAACAAACAGCGCTAGGCATTGGGTAGAAGGCTACAGCGTAACTGTAGCCCTTGCGAGGAGTGTAACACACGTGTCGTGCTGACTTGTCGTTTACGTCACCACATTCCGGAGGCCATGTAAATGAATCGCGACAGCGGGGCGGCGATTCCTTTACTTTGCCTGAACGTCCACGGGGTAATATATGACGCGACGCGTCACAAGTAGAACAGCCATGGTATATTACTCGCCGCAGGGTAGGTATGGGACTCAACCTGTCGCTTAGGCATCGGCTTGCACTTGATTCTCGGTCAGAGGGTACGAGGTTCAGTCAGAGATGTCAGGGCCGTCAGGAACACCCACGTGTTCCTGATGGACGCTAGGTTTGGTGCTGATGGCCTCTCTATAACCGAAATGTTTTGGGTAAACTCCGGTGGGCACATGCCTGGCTGTTATTGAGTGAAATCAGGCAGCCAGTGACCTCACACTTGTCATCGGAATAGGTCTTTTGGTCCCTGCTTTGCTCTTGATACAATAGCTTAAGTACTTGCTACATGTGTCGGCCTCCCTTCTTGACTTGGCCCCTGACCTCTCCGGAGAGATCTGTCTGGCCATATTCCATAATCTAGTGTACGGCCACTCTGTTCCCATGTCCCCATGTCCATTGCAGGATAGGTTCACCGGGTGGTCTGCTTCATTCTTCCTGGGGACACCGGAGTGTTCTACAACCTACTGAATCTATGTTTTGATGCCATAGGATACCAGAGCCGGTGCTATGGGATAAATCTGCCTTGGTAGCCACTGTCCCAGGAGCAGCTTCATATGTGCTGTCCATCCAATGGTGGTGTTTCACTCACTGAATACCACCACCACCTTCACCCAATGTCTTTGAGTGTTTCTCTTTTCTCGATTGTCACCTTCAGTGGCAGTCGGATCGCGCCCAGTTCAGCATCAAACACCTCCAACCAGTTCCTTCCCAGATAGCCACAGCGCGATGTCCACTGATCACTGTGCTTGCATACTGCAGTGACTCCCACTCAGCTGTCATCAGATTGCAATTCTTTGGACCCCACATCAAGACTCCCACTCCAATCTTGGCCTCATGGTCTGTCGCCCAGGGCTGCGCGGCAATATTGGCCGCTGTATCGTTGACCAGTATAATGGTTCTGACTGCTTATTCCTCGCCCAGGGCCAACTAGTTCATGCCTTCAGTTGTCTGTGCTTGCGCATGCTCATTCTGCACTACACTACAAACCAGTGCCCTGGAAGTGGGGTTTCAGTGTAGCCTCCTTGACTAGGAGCTTGATGCATTTGCCAGTGTCACTGGGAATTGAAGTCGTCCAGAGTCTGATATTGGTGGCCCAGGATTATACTCTGAGTCTCCAATCAATTCTCTGTGTGGAGTTGTGAGCAGTGTAGCCGGGATTGATCTACCTCGTAGATTGAGAAGCAGTTGGAGGTTGTCTCGCCTGCCTAATGGTTTGGGATACCACCAGAGTCTGCTCCCAATCAGTGTGACAGCTTGCATTCATGTCACCTGGATGGCCCTTCCGCTTTCAGGTACTTCCCCAGACGTCTTTGTTAGGGTTTTGAGTGTAGTATTCACTGCCCTGGCTTTCTTCATGCATCAGTTGTGGTGCTCCTTGATCGTCAGGTGCACCTGCATTCAGATTCCGAGGCAGCAAATCACCACTTTGTTGAACTGTATCAAGTCATTCCGGACTCTTATCGTCAATGTCAGTGTAGCATGTCGGTGTTTCTTCTGGCCTTGTCTGCATGTAAATAGTGCCGCCTCTGGTTGGCAGTATTGAACTGTAGCCCTGATCTACTTGCCAACTCAATACTGTTCACTGCGCATTTCACAAGTATCATGATGATCTGATTGAAAACTCTTCCAGTCGCTACCTAGCAAAGGTCATCAACAAATAAGCTCCCTTCAGCTGAGATGTACTTTCTAACCTATTTGATCTGTCCCAAGGTGTTTATCGCTTAGACAATTGGTGAAACAAGTGAGCCCTGCAGAACCCCTGCTTCCACTGGGTGTTTTTCCATGGCATTGCCATCAAGGATCATCCCCACTGTTCTCTTTGAGAGAAAGCTCTCTGTCCATTGTATGTGGTCTCCATCCATGTGCTTGGCCTTGATTGCGTTGACTAGCCTTCCATTGCCATGGTTGGGAAGGCTGAACAAATATCTATGAGAAGCATGCCGGGTATGAGGCCGTTTGTCCATGCTGCATTGGCTCTTTCAACAATTATCGACACTGGATTGATGGCTGACCATTTCATCCTGCTCCCAAACTGCCCATCGCTCTATAGCCCACCTGTTGCAGCCTCTGCTGACAGCGGCTCAGCGAGTACTGTGTCGACCACTTGCCCCACGCAGCTACCCAGCAATGTGGAGCAGCATGCATTCAGTTTTGTATAGTCATCTTTGCCACTGTAGCAAATCTCCACATGGCTACCATGCTTCCTTACAACTAGGTGTCTGCTCATGCGAATGGCCACCTTGGTTAGCCTCATGATACTAGCTTTGTCCCACTTCCAGAGCTGGCGTATGGCATCCAATTGGAGCTTGTCAGTGCCCTTTGCTTTTTGGACAGGTTATGAATATAAGGCTTGCTCAACTACTTGCTTGGTGACAAGGGTGTATTTGTGCTTCCCTCTGAGGGTAGCTCATAGGACTGGTCATCATTGTTTGGGGGGAAAGATTTGTGCATCAGCATATCCTCTTTTTCTGTGGCTGGGTTTGCTTGGGTGCCTTCTCTGACCCATCAGGCTCCCACAGTCATGCCTGCCCAAGGGTTGGTGTATTATGCTGGTCTCCACATCTCAGCTCCCCAGAGGTTCTGAGAGTAATCACTTCACATTTGGCACTTTGACTGCTCAATTGAGTTGTGGAGCTCTGCCTTTGCGCAGACGGCCTTCTCCCATTTCCATCATGTTTTTTGTTCTCTTCTGACCGCTTTTTGTCTTTCTTTAATGTCAGCATTCCAACGGCTCTGTGATCTGGCCCAGATCTGGATGGTCTTTGGTGTGGCGTTGAGAGAGCTGCATATCACTTCCTGACACCAGTCAGCCTCCTGCTCCACCGGGACATCTGTGCACTCTGCATCCAGGTGAGCTCTCTCCGTCACTAGTTTGATCCATGACTTCCCTTTTGCCTCCTTGTTATTCTCCATCCTTTCAGTTAAGTTCCACCATAGTATACTTCCGTGATTCACCTCTTGCTACCTGTAAACCATCACCATGCACTCTATAACCTGGTGGTCAGATGTAGGGGAGTGGTCATCAGCCATTATGAACGATTTGCGTATTGGTTGATATACCAATGTCATGTCAATAACCAACTTGTGTGCGTGGTCTTCACTTGTCCAATAGTGCATCTACCAGCCATTGTTCCCAAAATCCAGTCCATTGTTGGGAATGACTTCTTTGCAGAATGCAGCTTTCTGTTGCACATGCCCACTTGGGTTCCATCCACTGCTGAGCCAAGTTGTTGTCTCCTGCAAGGACAGATCCATACTACCGAATGGCTCTCCGCCTGTTCATCTGTTGTGCCGGCCTCTCTCCCAACTGGGTCTCTATGTGATTTTAAATATTGACAATCTTCATTATCTTCTCCCGGCTCCTCCTGACGTCCTTGAAAATAGCATCATCATTAGCCCGCTCCCTTAAATGTGCCCTCTGATCAAGCTCCAGGCATCTCCCCTCATGTATCACCATACAAACTTTATTTCTTTTACTTATGTTATATGGCAAGTGCCTGATACCAACTTCTCCGCTGTCTCTCAGTGGCTACTGCAAGCACACTATGTCCACAAAACATTTGGCTACAGACTCCTGCACTGCAATAGTCCTGTCATGTAACCTAGCACAGATGCGACAGATCACTACATTCAATGATCGTTGGCAGGGCTCCTGAATTGGTCTCAGTTGGAGATTTAGTCTCGGTCGTAGTTGCAGTCCCTGCCTTTGCATAGTCTGCTGCGTGCCAAATAGTCTCCACTTCCACAGTGTCTGCCATCTGCACTTCACTTTGTCACCGTTTTTCTGCAATCCCCTTTTGCCTTTGACCAACCACCACTCCATACATCGCTGATGCCACATTAGTAGCTGCATTCCCGGATGCTCATCCTGCTAGCTATCATGACATACCCTCATGCGTCACATTGGCGGCTTCAGTTGTCTTCATGTATTACTTGCTGAATCCATTGTGATTTTCTTAGCTGTTGGGACACTTCTCCTCCATATAACAGCACAGTGATCCGTGCTTAACTGTGCACCTTACCACGTTGCAATTGTGGTTGCTGATGACCAGCGCACTAGTTGCATCTGGGCATGCTGCTGCACTTGTTTTTGGGGTGACCTCATCCACACTAGAGCTCACATCTGCTCTCAGGACTCATGTTGGTGGATGTTTTGATTTGATACAACACTCCTGAGTCCTGCCGCCTTGATGCCCATCCTAACTGAACCCTGAACCACCGTCCTCTGATATACAAGAAAGACTATCAATGATACAGCGATTTCTCCAATCATCCTCCTGTGCTTGGTGATGGTGGGGTTTACCAGGCATGATATTTGGGCACGGATTGTTATCCCTTCGGTCTGCACTTCAAATTGCTTGCCAATCTTCCCAAGTCCTTCTGAGCCGGTTCCCTTGTACTGTATGAGAGGTACTGCATGGATCTTTAATCTTTCGCAAGACTCATTCTCTTCAACATCAATGCCACCTTAGTCAACTGTTCTCGCTGCTGTGAGGATGATGTTATCGCATCACAGAGCCATCACTGCTGTCGCATTCTGGTGGGTGACTGACATGATTCTGCACTTGGCATTCCTCCCTGCGTCCGTGATTGTAATGTGAGCCTGAGCTCGCTAGTGGAAATGCGCTCTGTCGGTTGCTGACTCAATTTCTTGGTCATTCTTACTGGGGAATGGCACGCTCTTGTTTCTCCTTAGAATTAGATGTCTGTCTACCAACCTCTAGCCTGTGGTTGGGGCAGGGGCTGGGCTATCCAGTTTCTTTTGGTTTGGTGGCGGGACTGTTTTCCAATGTCTGGTCAATGTCGGCACCGATATCATAACCACTGGCGGTGCCAATGTGATGATCTGTCTTGCTTTCAGCCTCGGTGCTGGGTTCGGCGTTGGTTGTGGCTTTGGTTTCAGCTACCTTCCGGTCAATGGTTTTTGGTGCTCCTCTGGGTGTTGCAGTCCAGCTGTCTGCATCAAGTCTGCATGAAAAGAGGCCACTAGACCGAAACCCGTGGTGTCCACTTTCCCTTTCTCTCCCTGGGTCCGCCTTATTGCAACCACCACTCTTGTGACCTTGTCTGTGCTGCCCTTGCCCCACAGTAAGTCATCCTAGTGGTACACATCCCACTTCTTCTCTCATTCCACCAACTACATTTTCATCCTTCGCCACTGCCCTTCCTAGAGTGCTGTCTCCATCTCCAGCCTGTTTGCCATCAGTGCAATGGTTTGGTGTAACCATGCTAGCTCACAGGGTTGCTGCTGTGCTGTTAGCTGCATGCAGCTCCTCCGGTCCCTGGGGCACCCTGCCACCGCCAGGGCCTCACGCCTCCTCTGCTGCTCTCTGTTCGCATTTCTCTCCATCGGCTCAAGTGGCGCTGTGATGGTAGTTACCTTGGCGATATGGGTGACCGCCAACTCCATTGCCATAGCACTGGGTGCATCCCACATCCCGTCTCCCACTGCTCCTGTGTCCCTGTCTCCTCCCACTGACTCTGAACTCGGTCGTCGCATCTGTGAGGACACCTCGTTCTCGGGTAGCCCTCGTCGTCAATTGCTTGCTGGTCCTCACATCGCATCAGTCATGTGCTGCGTCCGCTAAGCCATTTTGTGAATCCATACCGATGGGTGGTTGCTTGAGCATGCACTTTTTGCTGACGTGCCCACCCTCCTCCGGCGGTCCTGAGGTGCTAGAAGTCTCGTTCTGAAGTCTATTCAATGTTAACAATTGATTGCCGCTGTCCGCTTTTTTCTTTCTGTTGTCGTTGTTGACTTAATTTGGCATTTCTGTTTTGCCAAAACTTGCTGTACAGGTGATGATGGGGGGCAGAAGTAGAGCTTCCCCATCGATCTGGCCTGCCTGGAGCCGGAGGTGGTTAGGTGTCTGTCATACTCTAAATAGTGTGAATACAGTATGATTAAAACAAAAACATACACAAAAGTACACTCAACCACATTTCTATAACCTGCACAAGCAGTTCTGGGGCCTCCTTCCATCTACTATGGCCAATATATGTCGCTGCAGGATTAGTCATCATATATACGGTATCTGGATGCTCTTGGCCAAGTAACCTCACGATCATCTCCCCCTGACCTGTATAAACAATGCTTGCGCCTGTTTCCATCGCTCCTGGCTGAAGTAGGTCGCTGTGACGTTGGCCATCATTTCCAAAGCTTCTGGATGCTCTTGGCCGAGCATCCTGAATTTCGTTTCAATGGCCTGCATAAACATCTCAAACGTTTCTTTCCATCGCCCCTGGCTCCTTTATGTGAACCAGAGGGTTTTTTTGCTGGGACTTCATGATTCTTTAGAACCTGTTTTTTCGCTAACGGTGGTTCCATCCATTCTCCCAAATTTATATGCGACAAGGCAACAAGATAGATTGAGTCCATGTACTCCTCATGACCAGTTTTTTCAATTTGATCTCTAGTCCTCATTCACAGTGCTTTTGATCTCGCACATTCCCCGCATTCATCTAACAGATTTTCCATTGTTCTGAATCACCCAAATGATATGAAATGGAGCTCCCCAAAGACTTGTACCATATCGCCAACCTCTCTTTCATACTCTCTCCTAGTGTATTCCAGTTTGTTTCTACCCCGCATTCGGTATTTGTGGATAAGGTCGACCAGTAAGAATCCATTCAACCTCTGCATTCTCCCAGGGTTCCAACCTGGCGGCCGTACGGCTTCTTTTTCAACCTTCAAATTGTCAGGTTGTTGCATTTTTCTAGCTATGTATGACATTTTTTATCATCTGATTTGACCCTGAATCAAATGTGATAACAAAAGGCAAGTTGGGATGTGATGTGCGCAGCAAATGGATTGTATTGACTCCTGCTGTAAATCTTTTCGAGACACTCTCTGATTTGTTTCCGTACACGAGTCAGTTTCCATGAGGCTACCAAGGTGTTTAGCAATCTGGGAAAATCGAATCAGCCTGATTTTTGGAGAAATGTCTAACAGATTGATATTTACGCAGAAATCTGCAAGTCTTAAATGCTCCCTGTATCCCTTCACCAATACTTCAGGTTCCATCAAAATGGGAATAACTTTGGAGATATTCTCATCAGAGTATGGCATTTGTCGGGGGTCTCCTTGGGTAGTTAGATAGATATCTTATCTAGAGGTAAAAAATTGGGTCTACTTGCTATCGTGATTACTAGTCGCAATTGTGGGGATGGATTTGAGTGCGGTCATCACGTGGGTTGGTTTAGGGTTGTGCGCGGCGGAGCCGCATGCACTTTAGTTCTTGTGTACGTGTCAATTAGACTTAGCGAGAGAGTCAGTTAGTTTTAGGTCAATAGAGAGATTCAGGACACTGGACACCGTACAACAGCAATCTCCATCAATCATCGTCCGCTATAGTAAATATATTATATATATCACATCAGATTTCCAATTCCATTCATCACGGTGCCTAACAATTCGTTCAACAACAGCTAGCGAAAGCGCATGCGCCCTTGTAGGAGTCAGTTTTTATCGTTTCTCTAAACTACACTATTATTTGTCGCTTCGGAAATTAGCTTATTGCTGGGGACGGGTATATTAGCCGTAGAACAGTTACCTATAACTGTCTGGAGTGGCACCCATTTGGCTACTGTGCAGAGGTAGCAATAGTCCGTCTCGCCCGCCAGTCTTTCAGGTCCAGCCACGGGCAACATATTGAAAGACCAGGACATAATCAGGGCGACGGGTGTTTATATCTAGGGCTGGGGTCCTCTCCTTGTCCTCTGTTCTCTTCTCCTCGACTTCTCTCTTCCCCTTCTCTTTTGTAATTGGGTGGGCATGACAGAAGAAGGTTGAAACAGATCAGATTTGAGTTGTCACCTTCGGAGTTAAACAAATTAACATTACTACTCGTATGAATTCTATCTCTGTCTGCTTGGCTCTCCGTTGCTGTTCCCATCATATCGCTTGCCTCCAGAGGTACTGTGTACTCGGTAATATCCCTAGATATTTCCTCCACTATCTCCCTGTCCTTCCGCCACCTCTGAGACATTCACTTTCCGCTCTGCCCCTTCTAGTCCACTATAAACGCCCCTCCATTATCTCCTCCACGTTCGCACATGCACCTGCTTCGGCGTCCACCTCTAAGTGTGTCGCAGCCTCCTTGGACCCCAGGCTCACTTTTTCAGATTTCCAGGTAGTTGGTGGCCCTGTGACCGTCGGTACTGTGGCAGTACACACAATCATTGTACGGTAATTGGGGTCTGTTACCTTGGAAATTGCCGCAGTTCCAATTTGTATACTTCAGCTGTATATCACGGGGATCTTGGCTGCTCTGGGATTATCTTTTGGCATCAAGAATGTATCAGAGTCGGACACAAACAGCATAGCTCCTTCCATTGTGGCAGCTCCACCCACCTTCCTTCAGATGTTGCTGTACTGAAAGCATGAGTGGTGAGCAACCACATTCCGTCGCAGCTTTGCCGGGTTCGCATTTAGGAGTTATTACGGAGTCATTGGCAAATGCAGGTCCAGCCGGAGACATAGCCGGTGGAACTCCTTGTTAAAGGTAGCCACGTGACCCTTGGCTGTGATGGTAAGTAGTCGCCACTCATCCTCAATTGTGTAGGGCATCAAAGGGTGTATTTATTTCTTAAGGCTCGTGCAGAAGGCTTCCCACGCCGGGTACTGTATGCTATTTGGGTACACTGATGCTCCCCACCGGGTTGCCACCTCCTTGAGTTGGAGTATGGCACACCAGGCCCATCCCTCCGTCCACGATGTTGTTGCCACAATTGTCTCTGTCATTGGGTTTATGGTCCCGCTGCCCATGGGAGTAGCTAGCTCCAGACATTCCATCTCATAGCAGGGGGTTTCGAATTGTCGATGTAGATTATTGATGACACCACCCACCGCCTATATATCACGCTCACCCTGAAAGACCGGTAGTCATCTCAGGTCGACAGTGAAGGAGGTAGTCGTATTGCTAGTTCTAGTGGCTTAGTTCCGTGCGCTGACTGCTACTACCATTCCTATCGCTTCCTCCGACCCTGAGAGAATAGACTGTATATCTCTGAGTATACCAGCTCGAAAGACTATGAAGAGAGCTTGACCTTTACTCGAATGAACCTTTGTTTGTACCTGGCTTACATGCACATGGTGCACATTGAATTAACGCTCATGTATTCGGAGATGAAAGATCGCACCGATGTAGGGTGTAGGTGCACAAAGAAGTGATGCCATAGTCTTGACTGTGAGACAGTGAGAGTATTTCAAGTGGACTTTGACTTTGTGGCGGCAATTGGTGAGCTTGTGGAGGTAGTTGTAGGTGCCCATCGAAATGTGTTCGGAGGTGCGGTCAGAGGTTGACTCGTAGGTGTGGTGGTCTGTATGTCTGAGGAAGCGGTGGTGGGTGCGCTCCATTGTCACTGACTCGGAGTGGGCATCGTGATTGTGGATGCAGTGAGTGTATTCAAGGATTGAGTCGGATGTGTGCTTGAATCATTTCTTGAAAGTGTAATTGGAACTGTGATCAACGGTGTGCTTGTAAGTCCATCCCGGGTTGATGGGGTATGTGCACTTGCAGTGGGAGATATGAAGTAGAGATGATTGACACAATGACCAGTGGTTGTGATCGGTGATTCTGGTAATGACATAGCGTAATTGCCGATGCCAAATGTGGCTGTAGATCTGACGGACTCAAGTTGATTGATGTAGAAGAGTAAAAGACGGAATGCAGGTGCGTAAAGAGCAACAATCTCATAGCCCTGAGTATTGTCAACAAATCCATAATAAGTGATTCTTATCATGTTATCATCGCCATGTTCTATAAGCAAAGGTCAGTGTAGTGTCTTGAATGACTTGAACGAGCTCTGATTGTTGCACATATGGTGAGAGGCCGCAGAATTGATGATCAATGTCATTTGGGAGGTGGTGGTGGCAGTGCTCAGAGCTTGGCCGGGATGTCAAATGGGAAGTAGATCTCCGGTGGGAGTAATCGATGCTGTGCCTTTCCGAACACTGTTTCGTCATTCCTTCGCTCATTTGTAGTGAATGCATCCTAGCCTGGTGCAGCCCGGGATCCCGCTATGGCAGTACGCATTCTAATCGTTTGCTCTCCAATTTTCTTCTCCGGTCGTGTTGTTTTCTCAACTCTAAGCATACTTCAGCCTGCCGCATGATTCAGTACCATGGTCATTCATCTCGCTCTAGCTGCACCGTAACTTCTTTTCTGATCCAAAACACCGACTTCAACCTCACCCCTAGCAAAAATAACCTCCAGATTGTGCATCAAAGGCATCAGTGGTCGATGCATCTGCGATCTAGGTCACGACGGCTGCTGTCTCTTCATCCAATCGAATGATATCAATAATGTATTTTGCTGTGGAAGATGGGGCTTGTCGCCCGATGATGTTGATTGTTGTCACAAATTCCTTCAGTATGTGTGTAATGAGGTGGGTAAAAAACTGTCTTCGGAGATCTCTTCGGAAGGGCCACTCAGCTGATTGGGGGAGTCGAATAGGCCTGTGAAGTAGGTAACTTATTCAACTCCTTGTCTTTCGCTGGGCGGCCGGCATATGGAATTTGCGTTGGGTCTGTATTCTACCGAGTTTTGAGAGCTTTGTATTGAATGGATCGCGGAGGATATCCCACATCTCTGCACGATCGATGGTGTTTTTGATGTGTGGTGTAATGGCACGGCTGCACGTGACGTATCCAGGGCCGGGTAACCACCATTTTATATAGTCGGCTCGCCACGAGCCTTAGATCTTAAGCGATAATCTTACTTCATAACAACACCTACTATCACTCGCAACCCATTTGCAACCGTATTCCTACAATTACCATACGTATGCCTACGAGGCCGAACTCAGGCGTACGTGCCCTTACATGCGTGAGAATCTCATCGGAGCATCCCAGGTAGATGGCTTTCGTCGTTTTCGCCAGTTTCGCAGCTCGGTACGGCCTTCCCGGGTGTTGCCTTCTGGCTCAGGCTCTTCTCTAGTCACGATCTCGTAAACATCTGCTCCCATGATTACTCGCTGCACTTTCTCTCTCCACATGGGGTAGTTGTTCTCGGTCAGCTTAGGAATGTTGCCATAATCGGTCTTGAAGGTCCCGGTAGGCATTTTCGGCGGTCTTTGTGAGGGTAGGAGGATAGTGTTTTTCGAGGCTTCGGAGGTCTTTGTGATCGACGAGGATCTTGGAAGGTCGTGGAACGAACGAGAAAAAATAGGTGATGTGAGTAGCGACCGCCGGGGCTCATAAGCTGTTGAAGTGAATGAGTGTGTTGATTGTAGGTACAAGTGAAGAGAGAAGAAGCGAGAAGAAGGAAGAGCAGAGTGCGAAGTCTAATACGGCAGTCATAGTGTGAAGTCTAAAGAGACAGTCACGACCGCGCACGATAGGGCTTCCAGCAACAGCGTACTTGAGAGCGTACAGTCAAACAGGCTAACAGTGTTCAATCGTATGCAACCGGGAGCTCACTTGGGAACATACAGCCAAGCAGGCTGGGACTGGTAGTGTGCAATGTGTTGGAAATGGTAGCGGGCGCTGTGAGAAAGTCCAAAAGCGATATCGTTCTCTCTACTCTAGCGGTCTCTGTATATACAGAATGACAAGGCCACATTGGCCGCTCCGCCATCGGGCGGACTCGGGCTCGGGGTTGAGCTGATTTCCAATACAATGGAGTGTAATTGGGTGCGTACTTGGGAGCATGCAATGAAGTGCATTTAGAAGCGTGCAGTCAAGTGTGATGTACACAGCATGATGTATAGTATCGAGTACAGATAGGTGCCTGTATATCATAGTTATCTAGTCTACGAGCAGATCCATAGGACTTCATAGTGCCACGCATCAAATCTGCTATGGAATACTGTCCAAAAAACAGCTTCTCTATCAGCTGCACGTCGCCGTCGTCATGCAAAGTTATTTTTCCCGGTGCAGCGACAGGAGGAAAGCTGAAATGTTTAATGGAAAGGCTGCAAATGACTGCGAAAGGAGAAATGCTGCAAAGGTGGAGGAATAAGCAGGAAAGTGACCTAGCTAAATTCGCTATGTACAAAATGAAAAACCTGCACGGTGGTTAATGGCCTCAGCTGAGGTTAACCCAAGTCACAGTGGCCTGAGAAATTGTTAACTCGTGGCTTGAGAGATTGTCAACTCGCTAAGCGCCCACGAAGTTGGTTGTCACCTACATGTGGGAGTCAAATTTGTGTCTGCTGCAGGTCTGCAATTAGCATTTCAAATACTTGCTTCATCGTTTTCTCGGTAAAAGAAAATGTTCTGAGATTCAGATGCTATTATTTGCTTTTCTTGCAATTATCCTGTTGCAGGACATCCAGCAAAAGTGCACTGTACTTAACTCTTTTCTTTATGTCTCATTCATATCAAACGTTTTTCCCTTTACCGCTGTGTCTAAAGTGCACTGATCACGCCATGACGGAACTTTCCAATCAATGCAAGCACAGCCCGAGTGTTACACGATGTGAAGTTACTGCCAGCTGATATGCAAGCTCACACACTACAGTTCTGATAGTGATTCTCATAATGTGTCACCTACCCTGACCAACTGTTTCTCCTAGGAGGTTTTCTATATTAAGAACCTTTGGCCATATCGCTAGATTCCAGAAGAGCCCATAGATATGCACACACTTTCCAGGTGACCAGTGTGGGGTTAAAAGCAAGCAACGTGCATTTATTTTATTCTTCAGCCGCAACTATGCTTTATGCAGGAAAATTCCCTTGGCTCCAATCATCATTCCCTATGTGCATGTGGTTCTTGCTATGCGTATGTGCGGCTGTAGAAAAGTTCTTTTCATGGAGTGCGTCCTTTCGGGCAATACTAAGAGTTATAAGGACGCTGCTGTACAATGAATTTAAGAATGCAACACCATGAAATTCCATCTACTTCCAATATTTATTAGCGCTTTTCTTGCCGTAATCGTGTGGGCGGCGCCACAAGAGATTCCATCTCCTAGCTCATATCCACGAATTGCTGTCTCAACCGTATCATCTGACTTTTGGAGTACTGTCGACATGCAGCCAACACCTATGCCAGAACTTCGAAAACAGCTGAAAAGACAGGTATCTGATTCCTTAGGATGGAACAATCCTTCAACTTGCAACCTTGGTGTTTGCGATGCGACCGACCATTGTACCGTATTCACAAGCGATGGATTGAGAGCCAATACAGCAACCGGCATGTGTTGCGCAAGGTAAATCAGTCTGTTATCTGCAATGATACAATGCTGAATTGATTGAGTGTTGGCGGATGTTCATCGTTTCATGTGTGCGTGGACTACAGTAGTCACACTTTCAGCACAGTGAGTGTAGGAGGAGTTATAGCTGGGACTGGCTTCTGGTCCGTATTCAATATCTCTCAGGCATCTTGGAGTTCTGACAACTGAGCATTACTGATTTGTCATAGTGGCTCGTCATATCCCTATTGTCGCTCAACCTACTATGGATATGGCTGGGGCTTGGGAACCTTCCTTTACATTGCCTGTGGTAGATCTTCATCCGCAGCCTACTCCACCCTGAATCCATCATGGATGCTGTACGCAGACGAGACAAATCCAGCAAAGGGTCCGATGCCCAGTAAAACCCCGGACACGGTCAGCCAGGTGGCTTCCTCGAACCGTGCTACTGTGAGCCCACCCCCGACTACCATCGTCTCGCCCTTACCGCCTAGGAGAAGTACGTCTCCATCTGTTGGCGCAATAGCAGGCATTGTAATTGGCTCTATCGTTGTTATTGGACTGAGCGTTGTGGCGATAATGGTAGTTCGATCCAAGCTCCGAAGGTCAGACCAGACGCAGCCAGGCACAGCACCATTCCAGACGAAGGAAGCTACACCGCCATACGACAACAGTGCTCATCAGGGTGCAACGTATCTGTCTCCACAGCAGGCAGTGCCCCCAGTAAGGTATTAGAATGAGTGGAGTTACTGATGGGAGTACGTTTGCGTCATGATTGCTAGGAGTTTCCTTCTGCTCGAGAACCAATAATCTTGTTCTTCCTTCGTATAGTATGTCTGCGGGGTTCAGTGTCTATGTCTTTGTGCGCGGGGGGCAATACTCGTTGCGCTTTATCTTCGAAATTTATCTATCTAGCTCGCTGTCATCATCTATCCTCGGTTTCCACCTACTCCCTACAGACAACCTACCGTTTTCTCATAATCGCTTCTTTCCCCCTCCCTTTGTTCCAGTTTCTGGGAAAACAACTTCTGTTTTTCGTGTAATAGCAGCGTCATCGTAGACTTGGCAATTAATCTATAGCTTCTCCTTCGGTCTGCCGCATTATCTACACTGTTGATCGGCTTGACAAAGATTGTGGGTATATAAGTGGCTTGTATTTTTCCCATCACCCCAAAACTATTCAGCTTTAAGCATAGCGTACAAAGAGAATAAGGCCCTGCAGGGTTGTAGTCAGGATATTGGAAGCCCTAGGGCAAAGGCGAGCTGGAATTCTCTGCCCCGAAAATTGTAGTCCAGGTTTGGACATGGCTCTACCCGGACGTGACAGACGGTTGAGTCCGGATTAGGTTAATGTTGTCTAGACGGTTAATTCTGCTGATCGCCGTTAAGAAGCAGTTGAGCTCTTACGCTCTCAATATTGATGGTGTAAAATCTCGCATTTTGCAATATTTAAAGGTGCTGATGATCATGTTAAAAGTAGAGATAGAGACGCTTGATTATATCCTATCTCAGAGGACCACAAGGCCAATATATATGAGAGTACAAGTACGGCTGGATGCCATTAGCCCGTATCAGTCAACTGTCATCACCGGCAATACGAGACATCACCATCTCCGGCCATACGAGACAGCATCGTCTCCGGCGATACGAGACTACGTCTCCGGCCATACAAGACACCGTCTCCAGTCATTCGAGGCTCATCTGCGGCTGAGACCTGTATATTCAATACGCCACTCTGTTGTGATGAAGAAATGAAGCAGATTGTCTTTTCTACCGAGAGAGTCTACGTTGTCTATATACAAGTGAATTAGATCACTCGAGGTCGTCGGCACGAGTGGAGTTTGGTGCGGCCGGAGTTTATCCGGCGGAGAAACTAAGCCTGCCAGAGATCCGGCCTAGATCCAAATATATCGATAATAGGCTTTTCTTGGCGGAACTAAGCCTAAACGAATATTTTGTTCGAAAAACTCTCGGCCGCCCACACTAAGAATGTCTCCAAATAACGAAACATACACCATATCCAGTTCAACCATTGTAGCCCTGCCATTGCCACATTCCACCCATCAACTAGACCAAGGTGTATACAGGCTGATGTAGGCCAATGGAGGCTTTTTATATCACGTGCAGGCTGCCGCTAGCGCAGACCTTCAGAATAGAGGCCGGCCGCTTAGGAACATTGTATAAGAGGCAATGCAATCTCTGTGTTCTTGATAGATCATATCATATTGTCCCTGCCATGGCCCTTTCTTTCTCTAGCTCTATTCGATTATCTTATTCCTCCCCGCTACAACACGAAGAAATATCTTTACGCTACTGAATGAAGACTGAGAAACACATTTTTCATTCAGTAAGCTAGATGTTACAAGGAATTGAGCTTGTTCGAGCCAGTCCCGAACCAGCTTCTCTAGCCTCATGGAAGTAATTGATGTCGAGCTTTGGGGGATATGAATCGCGCTCAGGACACGGTTAAGAGATTGAGAAATGGGGCCTACGAGTGCAATTATGCCAAGTAGGATGAGAATCAGTCAAGCTCTTTACATATAAGGCAATAAAATCAAGGTTACGTTCCGAGTCCTATTTATTCCTTATAGTTGGCAAAGTACAAGAACCAACTTAGAATTGTGTACAGCTGAGAGATTCGGGGTGGCAAAAAATTAACTATTTCCTGCCAAAGTGAAGATAACAGTACTTGAAACCATACAAGGAATGACATACTACTACTACCGCGAAGGCTGACATGTATACCGGGTGACTTCTGAAAAGAGAATCACAAGTGCATTCTGAGGAAGAGTCGGTGAGCGCATGTGAACTTCGTATAATTGGAACTTAAGTCTGCCTACCTAGCATCTGAGCGCGATCAAAGGTGCACAGTCAAGCGAACCTGGAATACTACCAAAACCAGTTGCGCATGGGCGTTACTACAAGTCGTGCGCAAGTTTTACCCTGTAGTCTCGAACTCGTCCCGTTCATGCACCGGTCCGCTGAGAGCCTCTCTTGACTAATTGTTTCTCGTTGTTCGTGAACGTCTATATGATTAAGATTAGAGCATGGGTGAAGCTATAACATTATTGCTTGCCGAGCCATGAGACATCCACGACTATAAGATCTTGTGTGCTAATTAATTTCAGGTATGAGTTTTGCTGGTCGTACAGATGTACTATGTTATTGGGGGAATTGATTGTTGTCATGTCATAGTTTTACATTTCCTCCCTTATGTGGGAACTAGTATTTAGTCTGATGCATGTGACGAGGTATGGAGGAATAGTTCTTCCGTTTACTCTCTGTTCTCTAATTGTTGGGAAGCTTCGCAAAGTTGTGTGTGGTGAGACATGTGCGGACGTGCGTGCATTAGCGCAGCTCCATTTGGCAGGTGGGGTGTGAAAAGTGGGGTAGGCGCTACTCTAGTCCGACACTAGCTAACTGCACTACTAACTCTGCGGCCGTCTAGAACCTCGAAGAAGTGGCCACGCAGCAGATAGGGGCAATCGACAAGCGATTCTTTTCGGTAGCTGGTGGTTACTTCAGTATGATTAAGGCTGCAGTTCATGTACCGTGTGTGGCAATGATCGGCAATGGTCTTCTGGCACCACCTCCGACAATCTCACCTGTCGTACTACAGCTTCTTACCGCACGTCCTTGTGATCACTAAAACCGGTTTTCTATAGAGATGGGTATTCTCTAAAGATTTTGTCTTCCCGCTGCAGGTTTAACATTCTCCCTGCGGACATTCGCTTTCCGCTAGATGATACATGTTTCGGGTCAAAGTTTTTTCCAACTGCATTGTGCACCTCAGTACGCAAGTCACAATTCGGTCTTATTCCTCCAAAGTTTACCGCAATTTATCCCCCGGCGTTATCATTTCCTCCTCTTTTGCGTACAAAACCCTGCGTTGATGTTGGTAGGAAGAAACGATGTATTGAAGAAGCGTCTGCATGGTCGAAACGGCGCCGATTATTTGGTTTAGATAGGGGCCGATGGAAAACTTGGAAGAGCGGTTCGGAACATCTCATAATAATCCGCTGTGGAGATCTACAAGTTCTATCAAATATTCCCAAACTCTCTGCTAAATGTACCGCTTCAATTCCTGCAGAATTATCAGGGGGGTTGTGTAAAAGTTGATGATTGGTTGTCTATTGTACCGACGAGACTAGAGCGTGGCACCTCTTCCGCCACTGCAGCCGGTGGAGAGACCAGCAAAGACACTATGGAAGGCGGTGGGAAAAGCGACGGGCTGGAAAGCGGGCAGATGCAGACACGTGCAGATCTCTGAGCTGTTTTCCATGGAAGAGTGCGACCAAGCGGTGATGGACTTCCTGGCGGCTACTGAAGTCGGGAAGTTCCCGCCCAAATGAATGACGGTATGGAGCAGGCGCAGAGTCTGACTCAGGTGCGGGGGGCGGCGGCGGTGGGGGTTTATATCCGTTCCTTTTTGTTCCTTTCCTTTTCTCTCCTTGTGTTCAGTTCATTTTTGCTTTTGTTCTATCTCTCAACGTTCATATATCAGCGGGGATGAAGGGTAGCGGGGGGGGGAGCTCCGCCATCTAGCCGGCTCGCCCGGAGGCGGAGGGGGTATTAGGTCCTGTCATACTCTAATTAGAGTGCATACAGTATGAATAAACAACAACAACAAGACACCGCACTGAACTGGACTAAACCCGGACTGTTCCCGTCTAGACTGGTCCGCCCCCGGACGGTTGTGAACATTGGAATATTTAGCGTTGAAAAAGACGATTTGATGCACGTGAATCGCATCATTGGTTGCATAAATCGGCAAGGTTTGTACTTGTCTAGCGGGTTCTTAAGTTCAATCTACATCTGATTGCTTTGCCATGTACTCTGCATTAACACTAACTACATCAGTACGTACACCCCCTCGGTTAGAGAACATATCTCGAACATCTCATTTCGCTTACGCATTAACCGAACATTGCTCTTATCCTCCCTCTCACATGCTTCGTTTCTCTGTAGCCCATCCCACTAAGTAACAGCAAGGCTCAGTACCACATGGCCGACAATTAATTACACTCGGGGACTCCACATTTCGGTTGTTTGGTAGTCATTAATTCCCGCTGCTGGTGGCTCGCAACCTGGTAACACCTTAGCGATCTATCAATGAATACTGTTAAGACCGGAATCACCCTGCCGGCTACCTCAGGCGAGTATTACCTTTGGAGGAACCAATTTCATCGTTGTCGTCCACCATCGATATACCTAGCGTACGTTGAAGCCGTTCCTCATCTGTCTCTCTATTCTCATCCGCTCCTACAGACGCACGTTGCAGCATGCCTTCGTCTGTACCATTGTCCACCTCCCGTGACATAGCAACTGCAAGTTCCAGTCTGTCCTCATCGGTCCCAAAATCATCGCGATCGGCACATTTCTGTAGTATCCATTGACTGAAGCTTTCTTTCCCGTCATTGACATCCTCAAACCGAGCGATAGCAGACTGTAACCTCTCCCTACACTGAATTGAATGTCCCTCTAGTCGCTCCCGAAGCTCCCGCACTAGTCTATTCTCTTCCTCCTCGAGTTGCGATGCCTCATATTTCGCACGTCTTGAAGCCAAGTTAGCGATAGCAACCACTGTAGACGGATGATCTTCGCCCAGCGTTGCCCGCATTCTATTGATCACTTCAATCTGTAGTTCCTCAGCCTGCATCCAATGCCCCTGATTGCTCAGTGTCGATGCGAGGTTATTCATGCTAGTCAATGTGTCTGGATGCTGTTCGCCGAGTATCATCTTTCTCGTCTCCATGACCCGCACCTCAAGCTCTTCAGCCTCCTTCCATCGCCCCTGTTCCGAAAATGTTGAAGCGAGGTTTCCCATGCTGATCAAAGTAGAGGGATGCTCTTGGCCGAGTACTGTCTCTAGCATCTCCAGGACTTGCACCTCCAGCTCTTCGGCCTGCTTCCATTGCTCTTGGTTCCTATATGTCGACGCGAGGTTTCCCATGCTGGTCAAGGTAGAGGGATGCTCTTGGCCAAGTACCTTCTTTCTCATCTCCATAACCTGCACAAATAACTCTTCGGCCTCCCCCCATCGCTTCTGGTTCCAATATGTCGTTGCGAGGTTATTCATGCTAGTCAAGGTATCTGGATGCTCTTGGCCGAGTACCCTCTTACTATTTTCCATGACTTGCACCTCCAGCTGTTCGGCCTCCTTCCATTCCCCCCGATTCCTGTATGTCGATGCGAGGTTGCCCATGCTGGTCAAGGTGTCTGGATGATCTCGGCCGAGTACTCTCTTGAACGTCTCCATGACCTGCACCTCCAGCTCTTCGGCTTCATTCCATCGCCCCTGTTTCCAAAGTGTCGATGCGAGGTTATTCATGCTAGTCAAGGTGTCTGGATGCTCTTGGCCGAGTACCATTTTTCTCGTCTCCATGACCTGCACCTCAAGCTCTGCGGCATCATTCCATCGACCCTGGTTACAAAATGTCGATGTGAGGTTACTCATGCTGGTCAATGTGTCTGGGTGCTCTTGGCCTAGTACCCTCTTTCTCGTCTCCATGACATGCACCTCCAACTCTTCGGCATCCTTCCATCGCCCCTGGTTCCCGTATGTCATTGCGAGATTGCCCATAATGGACAAGGTATCTGGATGCTCATGGCCGAGTAGCCTCTTTCTCACCTTCATCACCTGCACCTCAAGCTCTTCGGCCTCCATCAATCGCCCTAGGTTCCTGTATGTCGATGCGAGGTTGGACATGCTGCTCAAGGTTTCTGGGTGCTCTTTGCCGAGTACCCTGTTACTAGTATCCATGACCTGCACCTCCAGCTCTTCGGCCTCCTTCCATCTCCCCTGCTTCCAGTATATCGTTGCGACGTGTGCCATGCTGTTCAAGGTAGAAGGATGCTCTTGGCCAAATACCCTCCTACTAGTTTCCATGACCTGCACCTCCAGCTCTTCAGCCTCCGTCCATCTCCCCTGGCTCTTATATGTCAATGCGAGGTTGGACTGGCTGTTCAAGGTTTCGGGATGCTCTTGGCCGAGTACCCTCTTTCTCGTCTTCATGACCTGCACCTCAAGCTCTTCGGCCTCATTCCATCTCCCCTGGTGCCAAAATGTTGATGCTAGATTGCCCATGCTGGTCAAAGTAAAGGGATGCTCTTGGCCGAGTTCCATCTTGTACGTTTCCATGACCTGTACATCCAGCTCCTCAGCCTCCTTCGACCGCCCTTGTCTATTGTATGTACCTGCGAGGTTGTTCTTAATCGATTCGACTGCCGAGCTGTCGGTACCTTCAGTCCTCTTTAGCACCACTTCCTGCAATAATTGTGCTTCCATCCATTCGCCCAACTGTATGTGCGATTTGACGACATCCAAGTTTGATTGAATGTAATTTGGATGACCAATTCCATCTGCTTTTTCTATTTGATCTCTGATTCGCATTCGCAGCGCTTTTGCTTTCGCAAATTCCCCTAATTCATCCAGCAGATCTCCGAAGGTTGAGTACAAGTTCAATGGTATGAAATGGAGCTCCCCAAATGCCCGTGCCATATCGCCAACCTCTCTTTCGCACTCCATTCTTGCTTGCTCCAATTTGTTCAATTTTCGATATTCGTGAATAAGATCGACCGAAATAAGTCCTTTGAGCTGTCGCATCCTCTCACTCTTCCAAACCGCCGGCCGTACAGCTTCTCTTTCACTCTTTAAATCGTCTGGTTGTCTGTTACTTTTTTCTAGCCATGTACGGCATTTAGTGCTATCTGACTTGACCCCAAATCCATTGTCATAACAAAAGGCAACTTGGAATGCAATGTGGGCTGCAAAAGGTTGGTTTTGATTTCTAAAGTAATTGTTTTCGAGGCTCTCTCTGATTTGTGCCCGCACACGGTAGTCGGCTTTTATGAAGTCGGCAAGGTTTTCGGCAATCTGGAATACATCAGCCAGATTTTTGAGAAGTATGAAACCAATTGATACATACGAGGAAACTTGCATGTCTTGAACTCTCTCCTGTCTCCCTCCCTAGGCCTACAATAGAGGATTCCAATCCACATCTATGCCCGGAAGAAGAAGCAATAAGTTTTAGGATACGCTCTTTAATTTCCGCCGACAGAGTTGCGTCTTCCAATTCAATTCTGAACTTCTTAGTGAATGCTATGAGTTTTATGTCGATCCTGATTAACTCACCGTTTTTGGTTGATGAGGTCCAACAGTTTTCCAAGATCTAGTGACCGTTTATCGGGGTTGAGTGTAACCGTTAAGCTGAAAAACTCTTTCAGACGAATCATATGGTCGGCTTCCAAGCCTCCTAGTGGTACGGAGTCAAGAAGTTGATTGGCAATTTGCTCCAACTTATCATCAACTTTCAGCTGCTCAAGAGACGTGCGGGACAAGCTCGATGCGTCAAACGACACCAATTCCGTCACACATTCTGCACGGATCGGCTGAATATTTGACAGGTTATTCCCAAATAGAACCCAGAGACACAGCATGCCATAGGAGTACACATCTGTTCTTTTGGCTTCGTGGACACTGAACTCTCCGATACGATGCTCTGGAGCGTTCCAGGGCCTTGACTTCGGCAGAAAAACCCTTCCGGCTTCACCTGCGGTTAGAGTGGAATACCCAAAGTCTGTCATCTTGACTATCGTCTTGCCGGTAGCTTCCTTAAAAACTAGCACGTTTTGAGGCTTGATGTCTCCGTGAATCACGTCTAAGCCTAGGTCAAACTTCTGAAGCGAATAATTATTAACATAGAATAACCTACCACAAGCATGCAAAGCCCTGATGGCATTTCCAATGGCAGCACAGATTTTGAGCCGGTCTTCGATCGACATGGTCGTGCCCTCATGTGTGTTCATGAACTGTTGTAGGTCCCAGGCGGCTTTCTCAAAGACAAGTACAGGGACAGCTTTCTCAGTCCAGGGCTTGATTTCCCAGCATATCCCCTCGAGGTTGACTATATTTCGGTGACTTTGAATAAGGGGTTGGCTCAGAATCAATACCTCCGACATTAACGGTAAAAAGTCCATGTCTGCATCTCCCGAGTCGCGAAAGCGCTTGAACGCAAGGGGCATGTCGGTAACGAATGTGGACTGGCTTATGGTCGCAGAACCACCGGCACCGAGTGGACTGAGAGCAGGCTGCCACATGATGGGGAGGTAGCCAACCTTGCATTGTTGGACAATTGAAAGAAATGCGATCAAGTCGCTTTGGAGGTCACCATTGATGCGATTTGTTGAAGCGGAGTAGCGGGTAGTCACTCCATCGAAGTGTGCTACTAGCACGGGGTTGGGTGTTGAAAAGATGCTATTTTCATCGGAATGTGATTCTTGTGCGGGGTTACGAGTTGAAAACATGGTGTAAGTCAGTGCAGTGGAAAGCCAGAGTTAGAAAAGGTAGCGAGATCGTAAGCGGCCTCTGCTCCTATATAGTCAGACAGCGCCACCGCTAAGACATTTCTACGACCACACCTGGAAAAGAGAATTTGTACATACTTTGTGTTGAACAATTATGTGTGGTCCGGAGGCTGCACTAACGGAAATGAATATCGCGCAACGCACTATGGTGTGCGCATCATGAGTGGGCAGGTGGTGCATTGAGACCCAGTCCACCACATTATGCTGAATGTTTGGCTGACAGTATTGCGTCATGCATATGCAGCTATGTGCGTATTTTGCAAAACACGACTAGGTACAAACGTCTACCGTGCAGCGATCGGATCGGCAACCACATTTGTGCATGTAGTCACTACCAAAATTACATTCGTCCAAAAC